>OLHJ01000001.1_pt1 | contig 248453 bp, 229 predicted proteins | sample 1609491 | NCBI WGS metagenome assembly OLHJ01 (sample SAMN05416861, study PRJEB24817) | seawater metagenome | isolation source: Sea water | place: Canada:Atlantic | collected 2013-11
CGGAGATGTGTATAAGAGACAGCTTCATTGGCTGTTGGATGTTGTACATCGCCCCGGATCAGCGAAGCTTCGCCTCTAGTGTTGGTGAATGCCAGCCAAGCACTCTCGATGTCTGCCTGGGAGGCCGAATCTGCCACGCCTAGGGCTGGCTGAATAGCCACAGACAAGATTGCCGCAAGGGTGATCAGTTTCATTACTTCGCTCCAGGATCTGAACTATGCCAATAATAACGTAAAAATAGCGCCAGTGGATGGGGCTAAGGGGATAGTTCTATACCCTCCAAAAATTGCAGAAACCCCTAAGCTCGTGTAGCTTCTGGAAGGATCGGGATAAAAATTAGAGTCGACTACGACCCATGACATTTCACAAGGTTAGACAAGCGTGCTACAACGCAGCTCTCACAAGGCTTGCAGCTCAATGAGTCGCCGTCTCAGAGTCCGTATTTCAGGTTTATTTCTGCTGCTTGGCACGGTTTCGGTACTGCTGTTAAGCAGTGAGTTGGTGCCCGCCCAAGGTGCGGCTGAAGACCGACAAACCTTCGCCGCTAATGACATGCAGCAGCTAGTAAACTCCTACTGCCTAGCCTGTCATAACGACACCCTAGCTACTGCCGACTTTTCCCTACAGAACGTAGACTTCGGCAATCCAGCGCTGCATGCCGACTCCCTAGAGCGAGTCGTCAAGAAACTGCGTGCTCATATGATGCCTCCAGCCGGTATGCCGCGCCCTGAATTCGAAACATACGGGATAATGACTGACTGGTTAGAGAGCGAGTTAGACAATGCCTGGGCCGCAAACCCAAACCCTGGTCGCATCACTCCGCTGCACCGCATGAATCGCTACGAATACAACAACACCATCAACGATTTGCTCGGCCTAGACGTAGATGTGATGAACGCGTTACCGGGTGACCCAACGGCAGACGGTAGCTTCGATAACATGGCAGCGTCTTTACCATTCTCCACGGCACACATGGAACGCTACATGTCGGTCGCGCGACAAGTGACCAGACTGGCTACTGGCTTACCGCCGCTAGGCCCAACTACTACAACCTACGAAGTGCCGCTGTTCATGAAACAGAATCAGCGCCAGAACGACGACATGCCTTTCGGCTCTAGAGGAGGGGTGTCGGTTAGTCACAACTTCCCGATTAGTGGCGAGTATCAATTCCGCGTTCAGCTGGAGAGAAACTATCAAGACTACATCAAGGGACTAGGCTGGCCTCAGCAGTTGGAGATCCGTCTGAATGGTCGCTTGCTGGAACGCTTTACCGTCGGCGGTGAAGCACCCGGCACACCCGCGCCATTAAGCTTCAGCGGAACCGGCGAGCCCGGCACCATAGACTGGGAGCAGTATATGCTCACCGGAGCTGGAGAAGGCTTGGAAGTACGCCTTCCCGTTGAGGCAGGCCCTGCGCAAATAAGCGTGTCTTACATAAGGCAGTTAATCGAACCGGAATCTATTCCCCAGCCAGTTCAGGGTGGTCGCCTGTATGCCAACGATGAAGCCTATCTCGATTATCAGAAAATCTATTCACTAGAAGTTAGCGGTCCTTTGTCGTCTGCGCAGTCAGTGTCTCAAATCAGTAATGATGACTCTCCTAGCCAACAAAAAATATTCTCCTGCCATCCAAGCCGTGGAGCAGAAGAACAGAATTGTGCCGCAGAGATTCTTTCAGCGATGGCGAAGCGTGCCTATCGCAGACCAGCAAGCGATGAAGATCTCGATCTGCTATTAGGCTTTTATGCGCAGGGGCGAGAGACTGGTGGAAATTTTAATAGTGGAATTCAGTTCGCTCTGGAATTCATGCTCAGTGATCCAGCTTTCCTGATCAGGAGTTACAGTGAACCTGCGAATGCATCGGCTGGTGAAGCCTATCCCATCAGTGACTTGGAATTGGCATCGCGGTTGGCTTTCTTCCTGTGGAGTGCAGCGCCGGATGAGCAGCTGCTCGATCTTGCGCAGCGAGGGCAACTAAGCAAGCCAGAAATATTGGAACAACAGGTTCGCCGAATGCTAATCGATACGCGCGGTGTCACTACTCTGGTTGAGGACTTCGCAGCTCAGTGGTTGAACCTGAGGCGTCTAGATGAAGTGCAGATCAATACCGTGGTGTTTCCAAATTATGATCTGAGTCTGATCGAAGGCTTTCGTCAGGAGACGCAACTATTCATAGCAGACACAATTGAATCCGACAGCAGCGTGATGGAATTGCTTGGTGCAAACCATAGCTACCTCAATGAACGACTCGCGAATCACTATGGCGTTGAAGGAGTCTATGGAAGCCGCTTTAGAAAAACTGAGCTGCCCAATAGAAACCAGCGCGGCGGACTCTTGTCTATGGGAGCACTGCTGACAGTGACTTCTTATCCTGGGCGCACCTCGCCGGTGCTGCGTGGTAAATGGCTGTTGGATAATATGTTAGGAACGCCACCACCACCGCCACCGGCAAACGTGCCGATTCTGCCGGATGCAGAGGCAGGCGAAGTGCCCACGTCTATCCGAGAGAGGCTGGCTAGGCATCGAGCTGATCCAATTTGTGCCTCCTGTCACGTGGTCATCGATCCTCTTGGTTTTGCCTTAGAAAATTTTGACGTGATTGGCGCTTGGCGTGAGCACGATGAAGTGGGTAATCCTGTAGATCCCGATGGCAGCTATCCCGGCGGTGTTGAGTTTTCAGGTTTCGCAGACCTGCGGGATTGGATGATGGACAGACCGGAGCAATTTTCCCACACGCTGACAGAGAAATTGATGACCTACGCGTTAGGTCGCAGAGTTGATTATTATGACCAGCCGGTTATACGCAAGATTGTGAGTGATGCGGCTGAACAGGACTATAGTTGGTCTTCCTTGATAACCGGGATCGTGATGAGCCCGCCGTTTCTGATGAGTACAACAAAATGATTAAGAAAGCTCAAACAGTGAACAAGGTGTTGCCGAAGAGAGTGACAGGTAAATCTATTTCCCGTCGTGCCTTGTTGCGCGGCACTGGAGCGGCCTTGGCTCTACCGATGCTGGATGCGATGACGCCGGCATTTGCGCAAGGCTCGCCAGCACCGATACATCGATTCCAGACAGTTTATGTTCCTAACGGCATGGCTATGGATTATTGGACACCGGCCAAGACCGGCAGTGATTTTGAACTTACTCCAATCCTACAGCCCCTGGCTCCGTTCAAAGACAAGATGATGTTGCTATCTGGCTTGAAGGCTAACTGGAACATCGCCCATGCTGGGGCGGGAGGTTCCTTCCTAACAGGTGTTACTCGGGGCGGACGCAACGAGGTAGAAATCTTGGCAGGAGTGTCTCTCGATCAGTTGCTCGCTAAAGAGCTGGGTAGACAGACACAATTGTCGTCCCTGGAATTGTCCATGGATGCGCCGGCACTCGCCGGAGCCTGCACGGTAAATCTCAGCTGTGTATATACCCACACGCTTTCCTGGCGCGGTGCTACCGAGCCCTTGCCGATGGAGCACAATCCTCGCTCAGTGTTCGAGCGCATGTTTGGCGATAGCGGCAGCACCGAGAAGGGTGTGCGGGAGGCGCGGCTGAAACAGCAGAGCAGTATTCTCGATGCAGTTCTCGATAGGCTCTCTAGTCTGGAGAACAGCCTAGGGGCTGAAGACCGTTATCTTATGGAGAGCTACACCGAATCGATTCGTAATATCGAAAGACGCATTCAGAAGGCCGAAGAACAGATAGATCTGTCCCTGCCAGAGTTGGCGCAGCCAGCCGGTGTGCCGGTGGACTATGAAGAGCACATGGAGATCATGCAGGATCTGCAGGTGTTGGCGCTGCAAACGGATCTGACGCGGGTTATAACTTTCATGATGAGTAAGGAGCAGAGCGCGCGGCCTTATCCGCAGATAGGTGTTCCCGATGCCCACCATCCTCTGTCGCATCACAATAACAATGCGCAGCTGGTGGAGAAGATGTCGCAGATTAATACCTATCACGCGCAGCTTTTTTCCAACTATCTGCAGAAGCTGGCAGCCGTTCCCGATGGCGAGGGAAACCTGTTAGATAATATGACTATTCTGTACGGTGCCGGTCTTTCTAATAGCACGATTCACTCGGGTATTAATCTGCCGCTGATGCTGGTGGGTGGCGGCGCCGGTTGGATGCAGGGCGGGCAGCACCTTAGTTATCAAGACGAGCCGACCATGGCGAACTTACTGGTTTCCATTATGGATAAGTTCAATCTGCCTATTGATAAAATCGGAGGTAGCACGGGCTCCTTGCCACTGACTGTTTAAGTAGCAGTATTTGAGTCTATGAATCACCCAATGAAAATTTGTCAGAAAATACTAGCCCTTGGAATTCTTCTCGTCGCGTTACCTGCTTTGGGGCAGGGTATGCCACCTGTTGTGCAGGCGGCCAAGGATGCCGACTGGGCTAGACTCTCATCGTTACTATTAACACAAAGTAACGTAGAAGATGTCTATGGCGATGGAACATCTGCATTGCACTGGGCGAGCTATCACGACAATGTTCAGCTTGCGGTGGAATTAATTGAGCGTGGTATCGATGTTGATGCAGTTACCGACCTGGGCGTTACGCCACTGTGGCTGGCCGCGAATAATGGCAGTTCGGCGATGGTAGATGCTCTGCTGCGGCGTGGCGCAAATCCCAATTTAAATCTTCTCTCCGGAGAAACGCTTGTTATGACGGCGGCTCACACGGGTAACGCCAAGCTGCTGCGTTCTTTATTGGCTGCAGGTGCCAGCCCCCAGGGAGCGGTTACACGAAACCAGACAGCACTTATGTGGGCCGCGGGCCAGGGCCATGCAGACGTGGTTGATGCGCTTCTCGATTACGGCGCCGAGGTAGATGCGCGCACGCTGGTTCGCAGTCAGTATGTAAAAAGCGAGAAGGAGCAGGATAGTCATCCACTAAATAAGGTCTGGGTAGAGCAGGGCGGCAATACGGCGCTTATGTTTGCAGCCAGAGCTGGAAGTCTGGAATCGGCTCGGCTATTGGTAGCGGCGGGCAGTGATGTGAATGGTCTCTCGGCATTCGGGACCAGTCCAGCCATCATGGCTGTTCATGGCGGCAATGTTGAACTGCTGGGCTTCCTTTTAGATAGCGGCGCGCAGATAGATTCTTCTGCTAGCGGGCACACTGCCTTGCACGCGGCAGTCTTGCGAGGCAATCTCGCGGCTGTTGAGTTGTTGCTTGATCGGGGTGCAGATATCGAAGCTATTTTGGAAAAGCCAACACCTGCGCGACGACAGTCTACAGACTACAGCTTTCATGACTCGCTTATCGGGGCGACACCGCTGTGGTTGGCGGCGAGATTCACTGAGCCGAAAATAATGACGTTGTTACTGGAACGTGGCGCGGATCCTTTCTTCATAAAGGATGTGAGCTACCCAACCCTCAGAGGCTTGGAGCCAGTGATAGCCGAGGAGGGAGAGATTTCAATCCTCATGGCAGCAGTCGGTATGGGCTACAGACGGCTAAGAATGAGCTGGGGGAGCCCGGAACGTCGCGCTGGTATTGAAGGCAGTAATCGCGAGGCGCGCATACTCGAGGCTGTCGAGATAGCGGTTGCCACCGGCGTTGATTCCAATCTACAAGATGCGGCAGGGATGGCGGCGCGAGACTTTGCTAAAAGTCGCCGATATGAAGAAGTGTTTGCCTTTCTGGACATCGTTGGTCGCTGATACCCGTGCTATCCCCTCTACATAAATAGCCCCACCACGCCGAGTCCCGCCCTATAGTCCTTGTTTTTCCTTAATTTTCTGTTTCTGGCTCAGAGCAATCTATCCAAGCTAGTGATCCACTAACTTCGCCTGCGCGTAACTACTATTTACAACGCGGCAAATTGTTTGGGCTGCAAAGCACTTTAGATTTCAGGAGTTAGCAATATGCAAAAGCTAGTTGCCATGCTATTTCTTTTCTACGCCGGTGGCGTAGCTGCCAATGTTTCTGATGAAGATCGTTGGCAGTTCGAAGTATTGTTGGATGAAAAAAAGATTGGTTATCATGACTTTGTTGTTAGCGAGGAAGACGGCAGGCAAACGGTCAGTACAGAAGCCAACTTCAATGTAAAACTGCTTTTTGTGAATGTCTTCAGCTACCGCCACCAAAACGAAGAGATATGGCGAGACAACTGTCTCTCTTCGATCGATGCCGAGACCGCTGCAAATGGTAAAGACTTCGTGGTGCGCGGCCAAGCCAACGGAGAGGAGTTTCAGATTCAAACCGAATCATTCGAGAATGAACTCCCTCCTTGCATCATGACGTTCGCCTATTGGAACCCGGAATTTCTAAAAGCCGACCAACTTCTTAACAGTCAATCAGGTGACTATGAAAACGTCACCATCGCTAGAGAGGGCGAGGAACCATTGCAGGTGAACGGTCAGGCTATTCAGGCAATTCGCTATTCTGTTGTTGGCGCTGCCGCGCCGATCACTCTTTGGTATGCAGCCGCCGATCACCGTTGGCTGGCGCTGGAGTCAGTTGTTAAGGGTGGCAGAATACTCAGATACAAGCCGGTGAACCTGCCGGATGCAACTCTCGCGTCATACGCCTGGGCCGAGTAATTAGCAAAAAGGATAAAGCCATGGGCACAATGAAAATAATGATGTTACTCAGCCTAGTGCTGATTACTGGCTGCAGATCTGCTTCAAGCCTGGCGCCAATTCGTACCGTGCAATCGGTTGATCTGACTCGATTTGCCGGTAACTGGTTTGTTCTAGCGAATATTCCCACCTTTATTGAGACCCAGGCTTACAACGCCATTGAAAGCTATAGCGAACCGGTTGACGGTAAAGTGGCAACCACCTTCACGTTTAATAAGGGCGGCTTTGATGGCAAACAGAAGACCTATCATCCGACTGCCTTTATCAAAGAAGATACTGGTAATGCGGTATGGGGGATGCAGTTTATTTGGCCCATCAAAGCTGAATATAGAATCGTTTATCTCGACCCTGACTATCAATTTACAATAATAGGCAGAAGCAAAAGAGACTATGTTTGGTTGATGGCTAGGGATCCCTCCATTGCCGATGCCGATTACAATCGCCTGCTAGGCATCATCGGTGAAGAGGGCTATGACTTAAGTAAAGTCCGCCGTGTGCCTCAGCAATTCTGACCCCATTTAATTCCTATCTAAACTATTAGTCTCTCTACGATTTTGCTTAAATAGCCATGCTTAAGCTAAAAGCGTACTTTGTCGCTTCTCACTTCGAGTCCACAAACATCGCCCCTAGAAATTTGGAGAGATCTAATGAATAGAATACTTGCGTGTCTGGCTTTTAGCCTGCTAGTCGCAGCGTTGCCTAACGTCAGTGATGCGCAGGACTGGCAGGGTGAAGACTACAGTCTCTCTATGGCGGGCGCGCTGATTAACGATCACTGCTCAAGAGTTTGGCAGGGCGGGGAATACGTGAGCATCCACGCATGCAACTATCAGCTGGCGAACCGTTTTAATCTTGCTGTTTCCAGTGAACATTTTGGTGAATGTACAGTGCTAGCTGCAGGGGACATCGTGAAGATAGCCGACTGCATGGTCGAGCGCTTTAACATCTGGCTTGAGCAGCAGGCTCAGTAGCAAGCTGCAATAGAGAGCGCTCGAGTGACGTGAACCCCGCTTTCTCAAACCGCACCATTAAACCAACTGACTAGCCAATTACACCATCGATCCCCTCTCAATTGCAGACTAACAGCGGGTCATGTATAAACGATCCATCAGAATTTAAGGAGCACTGAAAATGAAAAAAGAGACCCTAGCGATACACGCGGGCTATGAAACTGACCCCACGACCAAGTCTGTAGCTGTCCCTATCTATCAGACAGTAGCCTACGAATTCGACAACGCCCAGCACGGTGCCGACCTATTCGATTTGGCGGTGCCCGGCAACATATACACGCGCATCATGAACCCTACCAACGATGTGTTAGAGCAGCGAGTAGCGGCGATGGAAGGCGGTATTGCTGGATTGGCAGTCGGTTCCGGTATGGCGGCTATCAATTACTCGGTGCTGACGATCGCGAAAGCGGGCGACAATATCATATCGACACCACAGCTATATGGCGGCACTTATACCCTGTTCGCCCACATGTTGCCGAGTCAGGGCATTGAGGTGCGCTTTGCCGAGGATGATTCGGCCGAGGCCATCGAGAAGCTCATCGACGACAAGACCAAGGCGGTCTACTGCGAGACTATCGGTAACCCCGCTGGCAACATCATCGATCTAGAGGCTGTCTGCAATGCCGCTCATAAACACGGTGTTGCAGTGATCGTCGACAATACAGTGGCCTCACCGGTCATCTGTAACCCGATCGATTTTGGTGCCGACATCGTCGTGCATTCTCTAACTAAATACATCGGTGGCCACGGCACCTCTATTGGTGGCGTAATCGTGGACTCGGGCAAATTCCCTTGGGCTGAGCACAAAGATCGCTATCCCGAATTGAATCAGCCGGAACCTTCCTATCACGGTGTCGTTTATACCGAGGCTTTGGGTGAGGCTGCTTATATCGGGCGAGCTAGAACTGTTCCGCTGCGTAATACCGGCTCGGCGCTATCGCCTATGAATGCCTTCCTGATCTTACAAGGCTTGGAGACACTCAGCCTGCGAATGGAGAGGCACTGCTCGAATGCAAAAGCAGTCGCCGAATATCTACAAGGCCATGACAAAGTTGAATGGGTGAAATTCGCAGGCCTTGAAAGTGATCCTAATTACGCGCTAGCGCAGAAATACTGTGGTGGTACACCGGCATCGCTACTGACATTTGGCATCAAAGGGGGCTTCGATGCAGGGGTTCGTTTCTATGATGCCTTGGCGATGATTAAACGCCTGGTAAATATTGGTGATACCAAGACGCTAGCTTGTCATCCGGCCTCGACTACACACAGGCAATTAAGTGAGGAAGAGCAATTGACAGCGGGTGTAACACCGGAGACCATGCGAATCTGTGTTGGTATCGAGCACATCGATGACATTATTGCGGACATTGAGCAAGCATTGGCAGTGGCATAAAAATAACCTAAAAGAGTAGAACGCAGATGAAGAATATTTTGATAGTTTTAACATTGGCCGCTGCACTGATTGGCTGTGAAAGCATGTATGAAGATGGCGGCATTCCAAGAATCAGATCGCAAAAGCAAGTCGATGCTTACAACGCCACTGTGAGCTCTGAGGGCGAAAAATTGGTCTGCAGGAAAGAGCGACCACTAGGGAGTAATATTTCCCAGTTCATTTGCATGACTATCAACCAGCGCGACAGGATGGCATTACAGGGTCAGCAAGAGATTCAAAATATTGGGCGAGGCTCTATCTGATAGCAGCGTGTTGATGAGCTGAACGAAAAAAGACAAGGCCCGGCTAATGCTGGGCCTTGTCTTTTTTGCCGTACTTTCTTGATGATTCAATGCTAAATAGAAAGAGTGGTGCGAGAAAAAGTGAGCCTATTCCGAGATGAATAAGCTCAGCTTTTTGGAGGTGCTAAATCCTAAACAAGGTTACATCGCACTTAGCATTGTTGGACACGCCGGTAGCAGTTGAACCTATTGCTGCCTGTAAGCCTTTCTTCGAATGAGTGCCAATCACAATCAAGTCAGCCTTCTTTCTGCCAGCTTCCTTGCAGATGACTTCGTAGGGTTTGCCGACCTTAATAAGGCAATTCTTTTCAGTGATGCCAAAAGGTGCTGCGATTTTCTCAATCTTTGGTGAGATGTCGTCCCGCATGGTCTTTTGATAATCTTTCGGAAGCAGCGTGTAGGGTAAAACATTGATCACAATAAGTTTGCTGCCAAAGTACTCAGCTAGCTGAGAAGCCTTAGCCAGTACTTTTTTACCTTCTTGCGAAGCTTCTATCGCACAAAGAATAGTCTTATACATATTATTTTCCTCTAAAAAACGTAAATAGCTTGTCGTTAAACTGTTTGTCAGCTTATCCGTACCTAACTCTATCAGTTTATCATTTAGGGAGAAGGGTGTCCCTTTGTGATTGCCGGAATAACTGATCTAGGACAACAATGTGACCGGGGGTTATCGCCCCCCGATGGCTGGGTGTTTTCAGCATGTTCTGAGAATTTCAGAACATGCTAATACAGGATGAGCGGCGATCAAAAATTCGCTCGAACCTTAAAGACAAACTCAGCGCCCGTATTCGAACAGGGTTTCTCCGTTTCCTTCAGATTACCATCACGCAGATAGCCATTGTAGCGCTTTCGCTCTAGGCATCTTATCTCGTCCTCGGCATTGTTGATTTCTATTCTGTAAGTAAAATTTCGATAGCCGATTTTTTCGGCGAACAACTTGAGTTCCGGGCGAAGCTTGCCTGCGCCGAAGAACACAACGTTGTCGATATCATAGCGAACTCGGTTGCCACCGGTCCCGCCAACATCGCCAAAACCATCTTGATAGTTGATGCCAAAACTTAAGTTTTGTGAAGGCACGTCTTGACGGTAACCTAGGCGAAAGCCGCCGCGGTCGAATGGAATGATTGTTCGTTCTTTGTTGATGAGTGGGTCATAGATGTAGGCGTCCTCGAAATTCACTGCAGCCGTAACTACGGCCTGAGGTAGATTAAGAAAGCCAAGTCGTATGCTTGCGTTAAGATAGAGCGCAAATACCTTGCCGTCTCCAACATTGCCGTTAGCACTGATAGGCGTCAAGGGGTCGGTAGTCACATCTACTTTGCCAATAGAATTCGATACATCGTAGTAGAAGAAGCGAGTGTTTAGGACGCCGCCATCATTTGGCAGGCGATAATCGAGGTTGACGTTATAGCGCCAGGTTTGCTCTTGTTCTAACTCTGGGTTCCCTGCGATCGTATCTTGATCATCGTCTTGCTGATTTACGCCCGCAGAGAAGTCTCTGAAACTGAGCTGCGAAACATCCTTTTCTGCAGACAGGCGCAGCTGGAAGCTACTGTTGATGTCGAAACGGAAATCCAGCTTGGGTTTGATGAATGCAAAGTCTCTTTTCCTGTTGATATCGCCGCTCTGTTCTATTTCAGATGTCTCATAGAAGAGCGAGCTCTCTAGTGACGTGCGGGCATTAATTTGCCAATTGTGAATGGCGAATCCTTCGAAGCGTACCTCTTCTACTTCAGAGAATGCATTGGGCACCGGTATGGGGCGGAGGCCGCCAAACTCTGGAGAGGTTTCGCCGGGAAGGTTTAGACCCAGCCGTAATGCGGAATTCTGAATCGTCTGTGCTCCTTCGATGCCTAGCTCCAGCGATTGTGCCGTAGCAACCGGCCAAGAATAGGAGGTGCGTGCGATGCGCTCCTGATATTTGCTGGAAGTATCGAGAAACAGGTCCTTCGTTTCCGCGCCGCCTAGTACTTGAGATACAAAGCTCTCACGGGTTGTAGATCGATCCTCTTCATTGACGATGAAGAGAAATTTGTATTTTCCGCCGTTGCCGAAATTGTGTTCGTAGTCGCCACCAAGTTCCCAATTATTCTGAGTCGAGGGCAGCTCTTCGCGCTCATAAGTAATCGCGGAATTTGCTGATTGGTAGTCAGTGATGGTGCGGCTGAGGCTTGCAGGAGGATCACTCTCGCTATACAGAAAGTTAAACGCAATTCGGTCTGTAGGAGAGGGCTGATAGACGACGTTCGAGTTCAGTCTGTAAGTCGTCTGCTCGCGTATGCGGTCGAAGTCACGGGTATCGTTTAGGATGTTGTTCGCGAGATAACTTACCTCTCTTGTCTCTAGGGATTCATAGCCGCTAGTTACATCGGCGCTAATTAGATAGTTGAGGGAGCCAGACTGCGCACTGTAAGAGAGGGTGCCATTGGGCTCTATCGTGCCATCATGGAAATGGGTGAAACCTATCTCTCCTGATGTGCTGGAGTTACTCTGCGATTCAAATAAAACAATGTTGACCAGCTGGCCGGAGTTGCGTACATCCAGATCGCCAGAACTACCACGAATGATCTCTATGTAATCAACCTGTTCTGCGGCGATTCGGTCGAGTTGGCTGCTTGCCTCGTTTGCCTTTCCGGCGAGACGTTTACCATTAATTAGGATCTGGCTAGTAGCGCCCAGGCCTCGGTTGTTATCTCCGAAGCTTGGGACTTGATTGCCTTCTAGCGCGAGGCCGATGCCAGGAATTCGGCTCAGCATATCGTTCACCGAAACCACGCCATACTCAGAAAAGTAGGCGGCGGGGTAGGTTACCGTCGCATCATCCTCTGTCTCGTTTTGCGCAAGCAGCGCACTTGAAGCGGCGGCGAGATACAACACCACGCTATGTAGTAGTTTCTTTGTCATAGGTTTAGGCTAGTATTAGCTGCAGCTATTTCTTAGGACTTCGTTACAAGCCAAAGTGCATGGATTATGCCGGGGAAGTAGAAAAATAAGCAGAGCACTATGTTGATGGCTAGGTTCTTGTTGGCGCCGGATTTCAAAAAGACCGCGACCGGGGGCAAGAACAGCGCGAGTACTATCAAAACTATTTTGTTGTCCATCGGATATTCTCTCTTATTGTTATAGGTGCTAAGCGGGTATCGTAACGTAATCTGTTTATTTTCGCCTCAATAAAATGCTACTGCTGCTCCACAAATGCACGCAGACGCCCGATGGCCTCATCCCACTGAGTCGATACAATCTCTAGGTGTTTTTGCAGGGGCGTCAATGCTTCTGGAACAAGCAGGAAGTGGAGTTCACGACCTGCGCGAGCAGACTTTACCAGCCCGGCGTTTTCCAGCACGCGAAGGTGCTTCGTCACACCCTGTCTGCTTAAATCGATGCCACTACTAAGCTCGGTAATAGAGTTGTACCTTCCGCTGCCTAAGCGATCGATTAACTGCAGCCTGGTGCTATCACCTAATGCGGCGAAAAGTTGAGCCTTACCAGCGATGTTAGACTCAGCGTTCAACATGGGCTGCTATATTCTGCGTTTGGATTTCCCAACCTTCGGTATTTAGGCGCAGCGCATCATTTCTAGTGCTACCTTCGGGCAGTGCTGCAAAGCCTGATTCTGTAATGGTAAGTCTTGTACCCGATGCTATGGCTTCTAGTCTGAATTCCACTAGAGTTTCTATGCCACCTAGGGGGGAATTACCGGATTCATCTGGTACTGGACACCAACTAAATGCAAACAGTGAATTGCTGTCCATCGTTTTTACCATTGCCTCGAGCCGCATGTGTTCATAGCCAGGATAGGTGATGTTGCCCTCTGTCTTTTCGCCAACAGTGAATGGTTTTTCTAATGCTACGCGAAACCACTCGCCGAATTCATTGTGATCGGTGATGGCGCGCCAGACTCGGTCTACGCTTGCCTTGAGATCGATAGTTTTCTCTATTTTGTCTTCCATGGGTTTGTCCTGAGGGTTGTTCTTTGAAGACTAATTAAATGAATGCGCAGAATTATTTTCCATAGCCCGCAGAAAAAAGCAACCAAAAGGTTGCTCTTTTTCTGCGGGCTATTTAGGAGAAGGGCGAGATTGCTTAGCTGTTATTACTGCTAGGTTTCCGAGATCATCGCCGCTCTAGAGTTTCCTGCAGCTTTGTCATCTATTTGTTGCTGCCGGCGGCGTTCGCCGCGCAGTCGCAATTCTTCTCGGTTGCTGTCATCGATCAAGGCGTAGTCTTTTCTCCAAGCATCGTCTTTCCAGCGATACGAATTGCGCTGTATGGTCCGCGCTTGATCGGCTTCCTCGATGAGTGTTAAGCCCTGCTTAATAATTTCGTGCTGCATGGCTTCGTCGTAGGGAGCGCCGCAAGGATTGCCGAGTGGGAAATCGTTATGCAAATATCGAGGTGCGCCGCAGTGCTCTACGATATCGATCGCAGAGCCAATGATTAAAGTTATGATGCCATTGTTCTCAAGGTGTCGGGCTAACAGACTCACGGTCTGATGGCAGACAGGTCACAACGGTACGAGGATGACAACGTCCACAGTATCCTGTTGGCAGCGTGCAAGTATCTCTGGCGCATCGTTCTCCATCGTATTGCGTTGGCTGTACTCCGTTGGTATTGAATGAAAACGCTCGGCTAACTCGCCTATGAGGCCTTCTTCTTCACAGCGTTTGAGTTGCGTCAACGGCAGAAAGGAGGCGACATCATTCGTGTGTGTCATGGCTTTGTGCCACGACAGCTCATCGGTATACATAGAATCGGGAGTAGGCTGACTCGGGCAGGAGTGCACTTGCCGTTGTGCGCGGCCTGCTTCGGTATCAGGCATTGCAGTTGTGACTACGGCAACTTTGCATTCACGAAGTGGTTTCTGAAGATGATGAAAAGGCACGTCATCATAGTGTGCCCACTTATAATCTTTGTCATAACCTTGGGCGCGATAGAAGTCGCGAGTCCTTTTCATATACGGCACATCATTTTCGATCACAGCACACCTCAATCTTTCCTAAAAACAGTTAACTCATTGAAACGCCCTTGGCGTGGTGAAGTCAACTGTGACCATGTTAGTCTTACTCTACCCACGAAAAACTTGGTGGCGGCGGAGCAGGGTAGATGATTCGGATGACAACAAATGCGCTAAAGGATTTTGGCAGAGTAGCTGCCGTTGCATTACTTTTATACAGTGCGCTGTCAGGCCACTTATTGGCACAACAAGGAGATATCGAAATGGGTACGGAGTCACCGGTAGCAGGCGTTACATTTCGGTTTATCGAATCCAATGGAATAACCATGCGCATTGCCGAGGCAGGAACAGGGCCTCTAATTTTATTGGCCCACGGCTGGCCCGAATCTTGGTACTCATGGCGGCATCAGATCACTATGCTTGCTGCTGCGGGCTATCACGTGGTGGCGCCGGATATGCGCGGCTATGGCGAGACTGATAAACCTGCAGATGTCGATGACTACGACATCAAACATATTGCCGGAGACCTGGTAGGTATTCTGGACGCTTTGGATGAGGAAACGGCGATCTTAGTCGGTCATGACTGGGGCGCTATCGTGGCCTGGAGTACAGTCCTGTTACATCCTTCTCGTTTCACAGCGTTGATCGCAATGAGCGTTCCCTACGGGGGACGCGTGGCAAGGTCGCCTATGGAAAGTTGGCGTGAGGCGTTTGGCGAAAACTTCTTCTATATCCTCTATCACAATGAGCCGGGCGGGGTAGCAGAGGCTGAATACGATGCTGACCCCCGCGGCCTGATAAGCAGGCTCTATTTGTCACCTAGCTCGCCAAGAGAGCCAGCCACGATTACCGATCGGCATCGTTCGGCAGGAGGTTGGATAGGAAGATTAGGTGCGCCGAAGGGGCTGCCGGATTGGCTTCGTCAGGAAGATTTGGATTACGTGGTTTCTCAATTCGAAAATGCAGGTTTTCGTGGTGGCATGAATTACTACCGTAACTTCCACCGGAATTGGGAAATAACGGAAGAGCTGCAGGGTGCAACAATCAAAGTTCCAGTATTGTTCATTGCCGGTTCGCAGGATTCCGTGATTGCCGGCGGAGACAAGGAAAGCCTGACAGCTACGATATCGCGAGCGACGGAAGACCTGCGCGATGTAGTCTTGATTCCCGAGATAGGTCATTGGCTGCAACAAGAGGCTCCCGAAGAAACCAACGCTGTGATGATGGAGTTTCTTAACAGCCTTTAAGCGCCGCGCTATTCATCACGCACTGGCAGCAGCAGCTCGCTGCCGGCCGGCCGTTGCACGTCGAAGGCTTTCAAGGTGATTGCGACGAAGCTGTAGTAGCCGATCAGGCCGGTAAGATCCATCACGCCTTCCTCACCAAAGACGTCGATAGCGCGGGCAAAGGTTTCCGCGCTTACTCTTTCTTCGCTGATTACCTCCCGTGCAAATCTAACGATTACCTGTTCTGTTTCTCCGAAGCCAGCTACGTCTAGGTTGGCCTCTACGGGCTTCCTGAAGCGAACAATATCGATAATATCCTGTTCTAATCCGGCGGCTATGGCTAAGGGCTCATGTGCTGTGTATTCGTACTGGTTATTAATTTCCCGAGCCGTAGAGATGATCGCCAGCTCTGTTAGCCGTTGATCGCGGTCCGATTCATAACGGACTCGTTGGCGCACGTCGAACATCGCTTGCGCTAACTCCGGACTATTCATCCATACGCCTATCGGTCCGCGTAGCCCAGAGCCATATCCCGTGCCTGGACTAACATAAGTGTCGAACGCCTCTCTGCCGGCTGCATTCAGATCTATCCTTTGCACCTGTGGCAGCCTGGCCAGTGAGTCCATATGAATGTCATCAGCAAAATCAGCTGCGTTGAGGGAGATTGGCAGGGTAAAGCCGGCCTCAGCAGCAATGAGTGAGTTAAGCGGAGCGGTAGCTGTCGCGATAAGGGTTAATAGCAAGAGACTCAATGATTTTCGACTCATGGAAGTAGGCCTTGATTGTCAGCGTGATTGAGGAATTAATAGCGGTAGCATAGCCTATGTGCGTGCTTTGTCGCGACAGCAATTGTTTAAAGTTTCCGCATTAGAACTGCTTTTGCAAAGGGCGTAATTGAGGCTGTTTAATGGGCTCGAAATAGACAGGAAAAGCCGTGTGTTAAAAGCGCTTTCATTCGAGCAGCGGGTCTATTAGTCTCTATGGGTGAATATAAAAATACGCAGTGCTTGAGCGCTATAGTGGAACCAAATTTTATGCTGTCGAATAACACATCTAACCCTCCTGCTTTGGCCTGCAAGTTACCAAGAAAGGCAGCGCGCTTTGCGCTGTCATTAGCCGTGATGTTCTCAGGACTAGTCCTTAGTCACTCTGCTCAGTCTGCAGATACGTCTTTGAAGAGTGATATTAGCTCCTACTACGACTCACATCTTTCCGATTTGTTTCTCTGGTTTCATCAGCATCCCGAATTGGGCTTTCTGGAGCAGGAAACGGCTGCTCGACTCGCAGCTGAGCTGCGGGGCTTGGGTATTGAAGTGACTGAGGGGGTGGGCAGTACTGGTCTGGTTGGCATGATAGAGAACGGTCCGGGCCCTTTGGTATTGGTGCGCGCCGATATGGATGGTCTGCCTATACTAGAGGATAGCGGGCTTAGTTATGCTTCTCGAAATCGGCAGATTAATTTTAGCGGCGAAGATGTGCCTGTCATGCACGCCTGTGGTCACGATATGCACATGACCACCCTCGTAGGCACAGCAAAGATGTTGATGGACAACCGTGATGCTTGGAGCGGCACGGTGATGCTGGTCGGTCAGCCTGCAGAAGAAATTATCAATGGCGCTAAGGCGATGCTGGAAGATGGTCTTTATCAGCGCTTCGGTGTGCCTGATTATGCGATTGGCTTGCACGTCAGTTCGGGAGCGCCTTCTGGCATGGTCACGGTGCGTGAAGGCATCGTCCAGTCCAGTTCAGACAGTGTGGATATCAAGGTTAGGGGCATTGGTGGTCACGGAGCCTACCCCCATCAAACCATCGATCCAATTTATGTGTCTTCTCAATTAGTGATCGCTCTACAGGGAATTATCAGCAGGCAGATCAATCCACTCACTCCGGCTGTGATTACCGTGGGCTCGTTCCAGGGTGGTAGCAAGCACAATATCATTTCCAATGAGGTGAACCTGCAGTTGACTGTGCGTGCTGACTCAGAGGAAACCAGAAACGAAGTGCTAACAAGAATTCGCGATACCGCAGCCAATATCGGCAGACTGAATGGTCTGCCAGATGATTTGCTGCCGGTGGTTAGAATGGGTTTCGAAAGTACGCCGACGAATATCAATGATAGTGCCGCGGTAGCTAAAGTGCTTCCGGCGTGGCAAGAACAATTTGGATACGATCCATTGCTGACCTCGCAACGGCCAGGAATGGGTGCCGAGGATTTTGCTTATTTTACGCAGACCGAGCACAAGGTGCCTGGTGTATTCTTTTCTGTAGGCGGAACTCCTCCTGATTTGATGCGTGAGGTAGCGTCTGGACGAGCGAGCGCGCCACAGCATCACTCAGCCTTTTTTCGCATAGATCCGAATTCAGTCAAGGCCGGCGTTGAAGCGATGTACACGGCAGCGGTAGAGTTGCTGAATAATCCTTAAAGGTTTGTTGTTTCCTAATAAAAATACAGGCCACTCCGGGTCGAAGGAATATGAATGAAAGCAATAATTTCTAATGCCAGAATCGGGCTCGCCGCTGGACTGTTGTTTTCTCTTGTGTTTTCTCCGTTTGGTTTTGCCGCTGATGCGCCGGCGTCCAGCACCTTCACTGAGGCGCAGTTCGAAAGAGGCGAAGCTCTGTATCAGCAGCGGTGTGCGCTTTGTCACGGTACGGAACTCGATAGCGCTGCAGCACCTGAATTGGTCGGTGCTACCTTTCGCAAGAGTTGGTCTCGTTTAGGGGTAAGCGTTGGTGAGCTTTTTAATCTGATTGTCACGTCCATGCCCCCCAGTCAGCCAGGCAGTTTGAGTGACCCCGAGGCATTGGATATTCTCTCCTTCATTCTCGGTAGTAACAATGTGCTACAAGGCACTGAAGAGTTAAAAACCGACTATGACTACCTCAGTGCGATACCTCTTTCCAGAGGTGACGAAGTACTGGATAGCGCAGCGACTTTCATCGAAGGCAGTCACGGCATCGATCCAACCGGCACGGGGCCATCGTTCGATGAGCTGTTAGCAGCTGCGGACAATTCGCAGGACTGGCTGTATCACAACCAAAATTATCAGGGTACGCGCTATTCCGAATTAGTCGAGATCGATACATCTAACGCGAACAATCTCCAGCAAGTTTGTGCCTATCAGCTGGATACAAATGCGACCATGCAAAACGGGCCCATCGTCTACCAAGGTACGATGTATGTGACCAACGCGACCCATACAGCCGCTATTAATGCGGCTACTTGTCAAAGGATCTGGAGCTACGATTGGGAGCCCAAGGATCGTATGGTATGGGGTAATAATCGTGGCGTTGCGATCAGAGATGGTTACGTGGTGCGGGGCACGGCGGATGGTTATCTGCTCGCTCTAGATTCTGCCAATGGAAATCTCCTGTGGGCGCGGCAGGTTGCCGATCCTTGGCTAGGTGAAACATTCACAATGCCACCTATGATCTATGAAGACATGATTCTAATCGGGCCGGCTGGTAGTGAGAATGCGATCTCGGGCTGGGTTGGTGCCTTCTCTATTCATAATGGCGAGGAACTGTGGAAGTTCCTAACAGTGCCGGAGGCAGCAGCAGGGGGCGGCGATAGTTGGGGCAATCCAGAAAATATTCCACTCGGTGGTGGCGCTGTATGGACGCCTCTCAGTATGGATTTGGAATTGGGTGAGCTGTACGCGGCGGTAACAAATCCCGCGCCGGATCTTCCAGCCTATCTGCGTCCGGGGGAAAACCTCTACACCAACAATATCATTGCTCTGGATGTGCGCACCGGCGAGCTTAACTGGCACAAGGCGCTCGTGCCTAACGACGATCATGACTGGGACTTGACCCAGGTAAGTCCGGTATTAAAAGCTGGACGAGATAATGTGTCTCGAGACTTTGTTGCAACAGTGGGTAAAGATGGAATCCTGCGCGGTTTAGACAAGCAGACCCATGAGATTCTCTATGAGACGCCTGTTACTACGATACTAAACGCCGAGGTGCCGGTGACTCAAGAGGGCGTCTTCGCCTGTCCCGGTGTCTATGGAGGCGTGTTGTGGAGTGGACCTGCGTATCATCCGGCAGAGAAACTATTGATCACGCCATCGATTGACTATTGCGCTCAATTCACTGCGGCTAAGGATGAGGATGTGGAATACATTCCTGGCCAGCTTTATATGGGCGGAGCTGTGCGCCCAGACGAAAACGCGCAGACTGGATGGCTGACTGCCATAGACGTAGAGTCAGGTGACGTTAAGTGGCGTTATCATTCGCCTGAGCCTATGGTGTCGGGTGTAACTACAACGGCTGGAGGCTTGGTGATTAGTGGCGAGCTTACTGGCAACTTATTGCTAATGGATGCCAGCTCGGGAGATATTCTACATAGCGTGAATACTGGCGCGCCGGTTGGTGGCGGTATCGTGACTTACGAGGTTGATGGTAGGCAATACATCGCCACGAATTCTGGAAATGCGATGCTAACATTTCGTACCGGCACGGAGACGTCACGAACCGGTAGTATTATCGTTTACGCTTTGCCGGAATAGAAATTTGCGCAGTCTCGCTTCGCTAAGGGTTATCTATTCTAGTAGCCTTTGCGTAGCTCGCCGCTGCTTATGCCGTCTACAGTGCCTTGCTCAAGCCACTGCAGAGTCGAGTTAAAGAGGATTTCGTGGTTTGTCTCCCACATCGCATTGTGGGAAGAGCAGCCCAAGTCTAGAAGTATTTTTTCTTCCGCTCCTAAATCCTCATACAAATTCCTAACACTCGATGGGGGTACTTGAGCATCGTGTATGGGCGAGACAATAAGCATTGGCGTAAGTGTCTTCGCGACTACATCTTTGTTCCAGCCCCAGACTGTAGTGCGGGGCGCTCTGCGAACTCCCGTACCCCAAGTTGCACCGACTGGATCGGAATCTAACATGGCTTGCCAAACGGCATCGCTGACTGCAGGTTCATACTGATTCGTGCAGCCCACTTGTCTGTCCCAGTTATTGCTAAAATCCGTTCTAGACTGTTTTGTAAATGCAGCGCCAGGAGCAGGAATGCTTTCCGGTGGGTTCGCAGAACGATTGCGGCCATAGGCGGGGGCAAGCAGTACGATTCGATCTACTTTCTCTGGATGTTGAGCAGCATAGCCAGCAGCTCGTGGACCACCTAGGGACCAGGCCACCATATGCACTTTTTCGACGCCGCGAATATCTCGAAGGTAGTCAACAACCGCATCTATATCATCCCAGTCGGATGCTATCGTTGTCGCAGCGAATTGATAGCTTGGCTCGCAAGTTTCATCTAGCAAAGCAGGGATAAATGTTGCTTGCTGTGATTCCGGCAGATTACAGATGTCATTCATCACGGCGGGGCGAGTTGAGCGACCGTAACCTGTGGTATCCATAGAGAAGGTGTCATAGCCGGCTTTCGCTAGGTAAGCCATCCAACTAAAACCCTCCGCTGGCACATCAAAAGCGACCTCGGCGGGCGTGCCGGCGCCATGGATGAACAGCACAACACGGCCATCGAGATTGTCACTGCGTAACGCCGTGCTCGCCTGAGTTCGCTCACGTACATAAATTTGTGCCACCTGACCCTGCATGGAAGGCGCCTTAGAGACATTCGCTACATAATGATCGAGACTTAAGACTTCCTTTTGTGCAAGCGCTAGCTGCGATATGCACAAGAAGAGTAAGCATGTCGCTGTAGTTATTTTTCTCATTAGGTTCTCCGTGCTTATATTGCCTAAATTAGACTACTCGTTTTTTACGCAGATCTGCTATTTCGCTCTCACTATAGCCAAGCTCTTGCATGATTTCGTCAGTGTGCTCCCCCAGTGTAGGCGGTCGTGTTCTGATTTCGCCAGGAGTCTCCGATAGCTCGACAGGTGTCTTCATTAAGGGCGCAGGTTTGTCTAGGCCAGGATACTCAACATATTGAAACAGACCTTTCGCAGCAACATGCGGATCATCTAATACTTCCTGGGGTGAGAGTACCGGACCTGCTGGCAGTCTCGCTGCTTCCATTTCTGCCAGAACTTCTGCTGATGTTCTTTCTGCGCACCAAAGTGCAGTCCGTTCGCTGATTAACTCACCGTTGTCGCCCCGAGAGATGTCATCCTTGAAGCGCGGGTCATCGAGCCAATGGTCTTCGCCGATTAGATCGGTCCAGCGCTTAAACAGAGGTCCGCCCACCGATTGAACTAGTACCCAGCCATCTTTCGTCTTGAAGGTGTCGGCGGGTCCCGAGGTCTGAGAGCGGTTCAGCGTGGCTACACGATTGCGCTGAATGGCGTGCTGCTCGATGGCGGTGCCGTTCATCATCGTCAATGCGGTGTTGAATAGAGAGCCTTCGACCATTTGGCCTTTACCGGTTTTCTGTCTCTCGAACAGGGCGGCCATTGTGCCGAACGCCGATAGGCTAGCGGTGCCGAAATCTATATAGGGAGGGTAGGCTTTGACTGGCTGATCCGGAGTGCCTGACATGTACATGGCTCCCGACATAGCTTGGCCTAGGCCGTCGAAGCCGACGCGGTTGGCATAGGGTCCGCCGCGGCCGAACGCAGAAACTGTGGTGAGGATAATATCGGGCTTGGTTGCCTTAAGGCTTTCGTAATCAAGGCCCATCGCCGCAAGAGTGTCCGGTGGAAGGTTTGCTATGACCACATCGGCGGTCTTCACCAGTTTTTTGACGATTTCTCGTCCTTCTGACTTCATTGGATTGAGTGTTAGGCACTTCTTGTTGCGTGCCAGCTGCATAAAGAGTCCGCCATCGCCCTTATCGCTGATTGGAGACAGAAATCGATCTTCACTGCCATCTATCTTCTCAATCCGGATGACTTCGGCCCCCATATCCCCCAAGAGCGTGCCACAGTAGGGGCCTGCGATGTAACGGCCAAAATCTAGTACTCGAATCCCTTTTAAAGCCTGAGTCATACTTTACTTCCATTATGTGAGAATTTTCTTAAATTTGAGTCGAAATATTAGCATAAGTAAAGCGCCACTGAGCGGCCCTAGAGCTGCTTAGAGACTCCCCATATGTAGAGGTATTTTACCTGTAGATAAATTTTACACTCATACTCAGTTATGTGAGGTAGTTAACGTATTTCGTGAGATTAGTTCTGCATACTCTCTCCAAATGAGATGCCAATCACATTGACCACAAAAAGGTCTAAAGATTTTAGCAATATGGCTTTACCAGATAACACCGCAGGAGATGTAACGTGATGACTTTGGCTGAGAATAAGAACGAACCGAAACAAGCTCTAAATGAACTTACTTCTATTTTGAAGAAGCCCTACCAAGATGCCTGTAATGTTTGTAAGGGCGCCGGCAAGATCACTGACAATAGCGTTTGCCCCAAGTGCAAAGGCAGCGGCCAGAGGCTGTTAAAGCTACTTTAACTCTTATCTAACAGACTGTGCCCACAAGCCCGGGAGCTTTCCGTAAGTTCACTGGGCTTCTTGTTTGCCCCACAGCGCTGATTTACAATCCCATCACTTCCCGCTCTGCGGACATTCTTCTGTTTTTGGGCCTTCTGGGCTCATTACGGCAAATACAAAGGTCAGCCCATGATTTCAGCCAGACAGTTACGACTTGCCATACTGCCTACTCTTACTTCGGTTCTTCTCTACATGGCTCCGCTGCAGGCAGCCGAGTTTCCAGGTTATGAGGTAGCTCCAGAGCGCAGAACGACGGGTATCGGTAAATTCTATATGGGGCGTGAGATTTCTTTCGTGATGGGGCATCAGGCTGCGGGTTGGTTGAATCGCCCTGGACGCATTCAGGAAGAGATGCCTGACGAGGTGGTCGAAAATATGGGGCTGGATCCGGATCATGTGGTTGCCGATATAGGCGCTGGATCGGGCTACTTCTCCTTTAGGATTGCGAAACTAGTACCCCAGGGTAAGGTTTTGGCAGTAGATATTCAGCAGGAGATGCTGGATATCATTGAGGAGCGCAAAGCTGCGGATGGCGTGACGAATATCGAGGGCGTAATGGGTGAGGTAGATGACCCGAACCTGCCGCCTAATTCTATCGATGCCGCGATTATGGTCGACGCCTATCACGAATTCGATCACCCTTTTGAGATGATAGATGGAATCAACAACGCGCTTCGAGTCGGAGGCCGCATATTCCTGTTGGAATACCGCGGTGAGGACGATTCAGTTCCGATTCGACCGCTACATAAGATGACGGAAGAGCAGGTAGTGAAAGAAATGGGTGTTTTCGGCCTGGAATGGACGGACACTCTAGACTTCCTACCTTGGCAGCACATGATGGTATTCACTAAGGTTCGTGAGAACTAGCCAGTAATTTATAAGCCGCCGCTCGCCTGTCGAGCGGCGTAAGTCTCCAAACTCCTGCCGATCGTTCTGATCCTCAACGCTAATTAACAATCCCCGCCCAATCCCCGCCGCACATGCATCCAAATTGCTTGTGAGCGGCATCTTTGATGTAGAAGAAATATATTTTTACGCGTTTTGTAACTCTTATGCGTTTCTCGCGTCTAATTATTAAAGCAAAACAATTTTTGGTCGTAATACTGATGCAATCATTTATCAGTAGACTGGCCTCAACACACGAAATGAAGAGAAACCGCCACTATCTACCCTGTGGAGGACAGTAAATATGACAAATCTTAGATACACACAGATTATCGTACCGATGGATAAGTACGTAGAAAGCCTCACCCCCAGGGCCAAGGTTTGGCTGAGCGTGCTGGAGGGAAGCCTGGTGTTAGTTCTGTTTGCCTCCCTGACTTTCTATGTTGGCTGATTCGGCTTGATAGAAAGCCAATTCGAAAAAAAGACAGCTAGGCTGTCTTTTTTTTCGAATCGAATTGTAGCTTGGCAAATCTGCCTACTCTTTAAGGCATGCTCTGTGTCGGTCCAAACAATCTGCTAACTCAATTGCTGGTCAGTTTTTCAGAAGGTGCCGCGAAGTTTTATAGCGTATTTTTCGCCATTGTGACTGCACGAATCTTCTATCTCGCTTAGGTTGCCAGTGCTAATGGTTCCACCCGTATAGCGAGTGCGAACACGGCAGCGCACGTTTTCATGAGGGTTGGTAGCCTCGAATCGCAAGGTTATCCCTTCCCAGCCTTGGTACTCAACGAACAAGATTGAGAACGGGTTGGAGTTATAGGATTCGATCCTATCGATATCGAAAACTTTCCGATTGTCTAGAATGCTGTTTCGATAAGTGAATCCGTAATTGATATTCCGGGTTGGCATGTCATGTCTAAATCCTAGGCTGTAGTCTCCTCGGCCTTGGCGATTAAGGCGCCTGTCGATACCCAGGAAGGGGTCAGTTACGCTTGAGCTTTCTAGAGTTAAGCCTGAAGTAATTAATATTCCAGGTTGGTTGATAAAGCCCAGTCGCAGGCTGCCGTTCAGACTTAGTCCGTAGCGTTCGCCATCGCCAATGTTGCCGTTGGCAGATTGGATTTTTGTCAGCGTCGAGACATCGACACGATCGATCACGTCTTCTAGGTCGTGGTAGTAGATGTTCGAGCTTATAACGCCGTTGTCATCGTTGAATCGGTACTCGAGGTTCAGGTCGTAGCGCCAGGACTGTTCTTGGCGTAGCTCAGGATTTCCAGCGATCGTATTCTGATCGTCATCGCCTGAATTGGTATTCGCAGTAAAGTCATTGAAGCTGAGTTGTGAAACGTCTTTTTCTACGGTCGCGCGAAATTGTACTGAGGGAGTGATGTCGAAACGGTAATCGACCTTCGGTCTGATGAAATCGAAGTCGCGGCTCTTGCTGACGTCGCCGGATTGAATAATTTCCGAAGTCTCTACTATCAGGGTGCTCTCAAGTGACATACGGCTGTTGAGTTGCCAGTTATGAATTATGAAAGACTCGTAGCGAAGTTCTTCTACTGTAGCATTGGCATTGTTCACCTCGGGTAATCCGCCAAAGGCAGCAGATGCAATCCCGGAACCGGACAACAAGCCGAGTTGTAGAGAGGAGTCGAGAATGGTTTGTGCGCGCTCAATGCCAGCCTCGATATTCTGGTTGCCCGCAAAGGCGAAGGAATAGGAGCTGCGAACTATCCTTTCCTGATAGCGATTAAAGTTCGCTAGGAACAAATCTTTGCTGCGCGTTGTGGCTCCAAGCTCAAAGCGTTCACGTAGGTTGTCGTCTTCTTTCTTGTTTACGATGAACAGGGTTTTCCAGCGGGCATTGTTGGAGAAAGTATGTTCGTAGTCACCACCGATTTCCCAGAATTCACTGGTGTTGCCATTGTCGTCGAACTGCACGGTGTCTTTTCTTGGCGTATTCACAAAATCGAAGATAGTTCTTTCTTCGATAAAGGGTCTATCACCGTCCTCATATTGTGCATTGATGTGGGCTATATCGTTCGCACCGAATTCATAGCCAAGATTGGCGGTGAATACCAACGGTTGTGAATCGGTTGTGGTAACACGGCTAACATTGTCGTTTGGCGTTCCGTCGGCTAGAAAGCTGTTCTCAAAGCCCTTGCGCCTGTCCCAACGAGGCTCTGACTCCGCGCTGAGAAGAAAGTCCAGAGCGCCGCGTTGTCCTGATAGAGAGACCTTGCCGCCGGGCTTTAATTCGCCGTCGTGAAGATGGTCGGCGTTGATCTCGTAGGCTATTGAAGAGCGACTCTCTGCTTCAAGCAGCACAATATTGATGACTTGGCTGCCTCCGCGAACGTCGAGCTCGCCAGAAGTGCCACGGATGATCTCGATATACTGCACTTGATTGGCCGGTATCCGGCTGAGTTGGCTATTGCCTTCATTCTCTTTGCCGGCTGTGCGTCGTCCGTTGATGAGGATTTGGTCGCCTCCCAGGCCTAGTCCGCGCCTTCCGGCACCGCTGGAGCTACCGGGACCGCCATTTCCGCCGCCGCCACCGCCGCGTGCCGTGTTGATACCTGGAATGCGATCGAGCATATCGTTTACTGAGAAAGGCTCGTACTGAGTGAAGAACTCAGCGGGGTAGGTGACCGTTGAATCGTTAGTCGTGGACTCCTGTGCTAACGAAGGGACAGAGAATATAGCCCCGCCCAATAGAAGGGCGAATGAAAGGGCACGATTCGAGGCTGAATTACAGCGCATACAAGACTCCATAGGACGTTATTTTTACTAGCTCTAAATTTCGCAGCACGAGACCATGCCAGCGCGAAATTGGGCGTAAGTATGCACATAATCGACCAGCTAAAGAATCGGCTATAGGGTCTTGTTTGTGACTTTTTGTAATGTGCCTGAATAAGCATGCACTTTGCGCTTGTTCTGTGAATTGAGGATAATGGCAGTCTGCGAACATAGCTGGCCTCAGAGGGAATATCGGAGCCGGCTGATTAATCAAAATAGCTTGAGAGCGTCTTTAGGTAGACCAGAGGTTAACAATGCAACGTGAATCCATGGAAGTCGATGTAGTCATAGTAGGTGGTGGGCCAGCAGGATTGTCCACAGCGTGTCGGCTTTTACAGATGGCTAAGGAAGCGGAGACTGAACTTTCTGTCTGCGTGCTAGAGAAGGGCTCGGAAGTAGGGGCTCATATTCTATCGGGTGCAGTATTCGAGCCTTCGGCGCTCAACGAATTGTTTCCAGACTGGAAGGAAAGGGGGGCTCCACTGAACACTGCGGTTACTGGAGACGATGTCTACTACCTACCCTCGGCCGAAAAATCTTTCAAGTTTCCCGGGCTATTCGTGCCTAGACCGATGCATAACGATGGCAATTATATTATCTCTCTAGGTAATCTGTGCCGCTGGCTGGCCGAACAGGCAATGGAATTGGGCGCTGAAGTCTTTCCAGGCTTTGCGGCAGCAGAAATTCTCTATAATGAGGATGGCAGCGTAAAGGGAGTCGCCACTGGGGACATGGGCGTCGATGCTAAGGGAGAGAAGAAGCCTTCCTTTGAGCCGGGGTTTGAGTTTCATGCCAAGTACACCATTCTGGCTGAGGGCTGTCGTGGCCACCTGGGTAAGGAGTTGATTAGTAAATTTCAACTCGACAAAGATAGCGACCCGCAACATTACGGGCTTGGCCTCAAGGAAGTTTGGGAAATTCCAGAGGAGCAGCACAAGGAAGGTCTAGTTGTGCATACGGCAGGCTATCCTATGATCGGTGATAGTTTCGCTGCTACAAGTGGTGGGTTCTTGTATCACGTGGAAGGCAATCAGGTATCACTAGGCCTGATTGTAGATCTTGGTTACCAGAATCCTCACATTAGTCCCTTCGATGAATTCCAGAAATTCAAGCAACACCCTGCCATCAAGCAATATATAAAAGGCGGCAAGAGATTAAGCTATGGCGCGAGAGCGCTCATAAAGGGCGGTCTAAACTCCTTGCCGAAGATGACGTTTCCTGGCGGCCTGCTTATCGGTTGTGATGCGGGCACTATGAACGCAGCTAAGATCAAGGGCAGCCACACCGCTATGAAGTCCGGCATCATCGCGGCGGAGACATTGTTTGCGGCGCTAAGTACAGAATCGACCGAAAAAGAGCTGACCGACTACAGCGTTCGTTTCGCTAATTCAGACTTGCACGATGAGTTGCACAAGACGCGTAACTTTAGTTCGGGCTTTCATAAGTTTGGGTTCTGGTTAGGTAGTGCGCTCACTTTTATTGAGCAAAATATTTTCTTCGGCAAATTTCCGCTGACTTTTCATGATAAGTCGCAGGACCACGCGCAGATGAAACCGGCAGCAGAGAGTCCGAAAATATCTTACCCGAAGGCCGACGGAGAGATTAGCTTCGACAAGTTATCTTCGGTTTTCCTATCGAATACGAATCATGCGGAAGATCAACCCTGTCATCTGCAGTTGAAAGATTCTGCTATCCCCATCGAACATAACCTGCCGCTCTTCGATGAGCCAGCGCAGCGCTATTGTCCTGCAGGTGTGTACGAGGTTGTTGAGGAGGCCGATGGAAGCAAAAAATTCCAGATTAATGGCCAAAACTGTGTGCATTGTAAGACTTGTGATATCAAGGATCCTTCGCAGAATATCCATTGGGTAGTGCCGGAAGGAAGCGGCGGACCGAACTATCCAGCGATGTAGGCCCTTTCTGGAGAGGATTTTCGGGGCCTGCGGGTTTTTCTTAAGCCTTGAGCTTTGACATGCTAAAGTAATGCACTGGAATTTGGTTCGTTAGTCCGGTGCATTAACATGTTTCGTAAACTATCAATGATCCCTCCAAGCCTGTTGCTTGTCCTTAGCATAGCGTCGTCGCTGATTGCTCAGTCGAGTTTTGCCCAAGAACAGCTGCTCAGTGATCGCTGGGTCGAAGTACGTAGCGATAATTTCCACATCTATAGTCAGCAGTCCTTGCGACAGACAAACCGATTTGCCAAAGAGCTAGAGATTTGGCGTCAAGTCGCCTCCTATACAATCTCTGGGGTAAGTAGTTATCTCAAAGCTAGTATTCCCAATAATGTTTACCTATTTGATGATGCACAAGCGTTGCAAACTTTTGTTGCTACCAGCGATTCTGCTTTTTTCTCTGCTACTCCTAGAGCCAATTATCTGGCCTTAGTTTTCAATGACGAAAGTTCCATCTCCGTAGGTTTTCACCACTACACGCATTTTTTGGTGCGTAATTTTAACGACCTGATTCTCCCGCGCTGGTATGAGGAAGGGCTGGCTGGTTATTTAGGTCGCGTCCAAGTAGATGGCGATGATGTAGAGTTTGAACGTTTCGATCGAGGCAGTAATGAAATTCTTGCAAATGTTTTTGAAACATTTTCGATGGACCGGCTTCTCTACAATGATGATGCGCTAGCATCTCCCAGAGTGGTTCAGATCGCGAATCTGAAATCTGCCACCTTGCTGCATTATTTACTACATGCCTACGAAGAAGAGGGCTTTCCTGACCGTAGGGCGCAATTGCAGAGTTATTTGAATTACTTGCTAGAGGGGCGCAATCCTCGTTACGCCTACGATCGTTCATTTGATGTTACTACCGTACAGCTCGATGAAGAGCTGCATGACTATCTGTTAAATAGTGAGCGCCCGGCAGGCATGATCCAGAGCGATTTTCTTGTCGACGCAGAGCTTGAAGTAGGGGGTCGCATCGAGGGTGCTCCCTTGGCATCTGCGCTTGCGGAACTTGCACTCAACTCTGGAAATGCTGAGGTGGCGCAGACGATGTTCGGGGCGGCGTTACAGCAAGATGCAGGATTTGCCCGTGGACTGTCTGGAATAGGCGATGCTCTGCGTATGAGCGAGATCGAGGCAATGGATCAGCGCATAGCAAAGTACTTTATCGACGCAGCCGAGTTGGAGCCGGAGAACCCGAACATCCTACTGGACTACGGAGAGTACTGGGAGTCGGAATTAGAAGGTTGTGAAAATGTGTGGCCGGATGCCCAGAGGCGGTTGATAACCGCAGACGTCTATGAGCATTTTAGTCGTGCCTTAGAGATCAATCCCCAGAGCCCGGAAGCGAACCTCGCTATGGGTGAGTACTACCTGTTACAGGGGAGCGATTGGCGGGAAGGTGTTGCTTATCAGCGACGCGCGTTCGAGTTATTGCCCGCAGACACTTTTATCTTGGAGCAGGCAGTTCGTTACGCTGTCGCTGCTGAGCAATTTGAAGAAGCGGAAAGATTGATAGCTGAGCTGGCTCAGCCGATTCACATGTTCGGAGAACCTGGTTGGGTGACTAATCTGCGCGAGCGGCTGCTAAGGAAGAGGCGTGCTGAGGTATATGATGCTTGTGATTAAGACTTCCAAGAAGCGTGCTTGCATGGCCTCTAGGCTTTTGGGTTTGGTGACGTCCTTGGTGGCAGCCGCGCTGCTATTCTACCCAGTGCTAGTTACAGCAGATTCACTAGATGAGGGAGTGCAGGAGGATTCTTTCTTGCTCGAGATCGCCGCTGCACTCGCTGCCTACGACATAGATGTCACGTCTAATTTAAATTCGCGGGATGTTGTGCGGCAGCGAATACAGCGACCGAGGCTGGGGCGTTTTCCGGATCTGCCGATCGACAGCCTGGCTAGCAGCGTAGAGATTGTAAGTTGGGAGAGTGGCTACAGAGAATCAGAATTAGGTGCTGTAGCGATTTTGATAGATGGACTAGCGGCGGAATCATCGGTGGCTTTCATTGACCGCTGGTTGCAAAGTTCAGCTAAGCAGCGCCTGTTAGTTACATTTTATGCGGACGATTTTTCCGTTGCAGAGAAGCTCGCCGAAGTTGCAGCTGACTATGGTCATGGGATCGAATTTGTTTTCGGTGATTATCCGGCTACCGCTGCAGCAGAGCTGTATGCTACTGCTGCACAGCGATTGGCAATAGATAGTCGCGCTGCGCGCAAGTATCGCACCGAGGTGACTGAGTTCGAATACTTGGGCGAGCGGGTACGCAGGAAGAGCAACTCCTTGTTTGTCGATGACGGCAACGCAGGTGATAGCTCTCTAGCGCGTAGGGAACCTTCGGTGTTTCTGAAAGAAACCCTTGGTGATGAATTCAATCAATCCACCATTGAGGCGATCATTGTTCCAGGCGGTGTGGCTCTTGGCGAGATCGCTCGTTTAGATATTGTTCCGACGGAATTCATTTTTGAAAACGGCGAGTTGCTGCTAATTGATGAGAAAGCGATGGTTTGGAAGTTGCCAGAGATTGCCATGGCGGATGCGAAAGCGCTGTTCGATTTTGTGGCGAGGTCGGAGGCAATTAATTCCGACGCCATCGTCGATATAGACGCCGAAGGAAAAGTCAGAATCTCCTCGGCGCTACGGGATACTGAAGTAGGCTTTGCGATAATGCATGCCGATACCCAGCCCTTCGAGTTTGTGCCAAATTTACCGGTTACCAAGAGTGTGATCATCGATAATGGAGTAAACTGGAAGCAGGTAGGTAACGGCGGACGGCTGCAGTTTGCGGTCGACTACGAGGTACGATTTCTCTCGGCAGATAATATGCGTATCGCCCAGACCCGGGCTGCATTAGCCTACGAATACGATTCCTCAAGTAAAACCTCCAGTTATTCCGATAGTTGGGGGAGATATGCGAGCCGGCTGGACGAGAACCTGGACTATTCCGGTCTAGGTAAGAGTATGTCGGAAGTGGCAACTTACGCAGGCTGGGTAGGCTTGTTTCGACGCCTGCATGAGGATCAATTGAACTTTCTGCGGGGACGTTACGAATTCATGAAAATAGACAAATCTGGGCAGAAAACCCCCAGTCGCTATTAACTATTATGAGCAAGAAGATGATCTTAGTATCTCAGAGTATTAGAAGCATCGCAGTTGCTGCGCTGTCTGCTGCTCTATTAGGCTGTATAGGTATTGATATCGATACCCAGTTTATCCGAGACGAGGATATTCACGCGGCGATAATTGATCAAAGCGTAGATCATTATTCTGAAATCGATCCGCTTTATATTTCCGATGAAGTTAAGCAATACATTGATGCTTACATCCGTCCCAGAGACGGAAATGAAACCCGCGTAGATAAGCTGCAAGACCTGCTTTATGGCGAAGATTTTCTGCATATTCAATATTCAAGTGATGAGACCCACACTGCGATGGGTGCATTCCATGCGCGAGAAGGCAACTGCCTGGGGGTCATGAATCTATACATAGCTATGGCTCGCTATGCTGGGTTGGATGCTAATTTCCAGACAGTCGATGTGCAGCCTAGCTGGGATCGCCGCGGTGATCTCTTGGTGCTTAGTCAGCATATTAATGCCAGCGGTAAGATTAGCGCGCGTCGCACCTATGTGGTCGACTTCACGCCAGAAATTTCATTGCAGCAACTAACCTCAGATATTGTGACCGATAAAGTGGCGCGATCACTTTACTTTAATAACTTAGGTGTCGAACAATTAATTGAGGGCAACTACGAGGAGGCGCTGGCCTATTTCAAGAATGCCTTGTTCCTGAATGAAGAGTCGACAATCGCCTGGAATAATATCGGCAGCAACTACAATCGATTGGGTAATTCAGAGTATGCAGAATATGCCTACCGTATGGCATTTAATCTGGATGACAATAATGCAACGGCGATAAACAACCTTGCTAAATACTATCACCGCGCTGGTGAATTTCGCCTGGCCAGAGAATACGAAAAGGCTATAGAGCGTTTCAACGACAGAAATCCCTACTACCATTTTGCGCAGGGCAGTGTGGCGTTCGATGCTGGAGATTTCGACGACGCACGTAAATCATTCAGAACAGCCGTACGCCTAAAAGAAGAGGAGCCAGATTTTTATTACGCACTTGCTGGCGCCTATCTGCGGCTGGGGAATGAGTCCGAGGCGAAGCGCTGGACTGATACTGCAGGAAGGATTCTGGCGCTGTATGACAATATTTATCAGCCGAGTAATAACAAGGTAAAAATAATCGATTCGTCGTCTATTCTTCGGGATTCAAGCCCCGGCATAAGTATCTACCCGCCGGGGGCTAGAAGAAGGAATTAACGCTGCTTAGTTTAGATCAGCGTCTTGCCAGTAACGCGTTCCCTTGATGGTCGCCTGCAGAGCCAGCCCGCTTTGGGTTAATTGATACACCGAAACATTGTCGACGATCGCCTCGCCGCCTACAGCGCCACCGAGGTCACCGGCTTTTGCTGCCGCATCTGCTTGTCCGCCTACCGATAAGCCCACGTCCATAAATCGCTCTAGTGCATCATTGTTGTGAAACACGAAAACGGCGCGAAAATCCTTTACGCCTGCGCCAATGCCTATACCAACTTCACCCATGCGCATATACGTATCGTTGTTGCTGCTATTCGATCTAACGACACCTATGCCGCCACCGAAGCTGGCTAGAATAAGGTTTACATTGGCGTTGGAAAATACCGCGTAGCCACTGGCGCTCGCTATCTGTGCCCTGGTGTCGGGTTTGATGTCATAGAGCTCCGTGAGTACATCTTGGCGCATCTCTTGAATAGCCTGCCTGCGCTCGCTAGGTGTGCCCCGAGTCATGCCTGTGCTCGTGCACGAAGCTAGAAACAGTAGCAGCAATGCTGAGCTGATGAGTCTGGTGGAAACAGTGCCTTTCGAAATATTCATGCTCGCTCTTCCTGTATACAATTATTTTGAGGTGTTCTAGTTAACTTCACTGGTAAATATATATCCTTCGACGAGCTTCTTAACTTCGTCAATCCTAGCCTTGTCAGTCACGTCGATGCTGAGAACCAGTCCACGTTTTTTCTCTAGTTCGCTGCTGATGGTCGCGTCGATAGAGTTTTCGCTTAATAATTCGCGGATAACTTGCTCTGATATTTTTTGACGCAGACTCGGTCGGAATATTTTGCCGACGGCAGTGAGTGGCATTGCGTCGATAAACTCGATTCTCTTTGGGATCGCTGCACGCTCAGACATAGAGCTTGCGCAATGATCTATTAGCTCTTGTTCTGTGGCATTGCTGCCAGCAACTTTCACCACGTAGGCCATCGGTAACTCACCTGCATAAGGGTCGGGCAAACCTATCGCTATGGATGTCACTACGCTTGCGTGGACGTTGAGTGGTTCTTCAATAAGTTCAGGATCGATGTTGTGACCACTGCGGATAATGAGATCCTTTGCGCGCCCTGAGAGATAGAGGAAGCCTTCGGCATCCATGTATCCGATATCTCCGGTGTTGAACCAGCCATCCTCGACCCAGGCGGAGGCGTTGTCGACATTACTCTTGTAGCCTTCGAATACTTGTGGACCCCTGACTAGGATGACGCCGCTTTCACCTAACGGGCAATCTTTGGTTACGGTAGTGCCATCTACGTGGGCAATGCGAATCTGTGAATAAGGTATGCGCATGCCGACGCTGCCCGGTGGTTGAATAAGTGGCGCGCGGGAAATTAGCGCAGTAGTTTCAGTCATGCCATAGCCGTTGCCTACGGCAACATCAAAATTCTTCTCGAAGCTGAGTTCGAATGGCAGCGAGAGGGGGGCGGCGCCGGAATTGATATTGGTCAGGCTGCTGATGTCGGTATCGCCCACGGGAATATCCGCTAGTGCCATGAGTACAGTTGGAACAGCTGAGAATTGCTTCACTTGGAAGCGTTCGATGTGGTTCCAGAAGTTCTTCATCGCTACCGGTGAGCGAAACCCAGCGGGGGTCATCAATACGATGCGATAGCCAACCGCGAAGGCAGCGACTCCCTGGATAATGCAGCCATAGATATGAAATAGCGGTAGTCCGCATAGTACTGTGTGGCGCTCCATGTGTGCTGTGTAGATTTGCATTAATTGACCTAGGAAGGCCATGTTGCCATGGGTCAATTGGGCCAGCTTGGGTCGCCCGGTGGTGCCTCCGGTATGGAAGTAGGCAGCCTTCTGTTCGGGGGAAAATTTTCTGCCACTGCTTAGTGAGCTGCCATCCATTCTCGCAATGGCGGTATCAAAATCAAGTATGTCGAAATTTCCCTTAGTCAGTGCAGCAGATTGTGGATTACACAGGCCGGGTATATTGACTTCGAGCAGGGTAGTAACGCCTGGGCATTCAGACACCGCGGCGCGCACTTTCTCGTTAATGTCGCTGTGTTCTGACTGCGCTAGGCAGATGACAATCTTGGCATTGGCCGCCGTAACAATTTCGGCAATGTGCTCGGCCTCTAGCATAGGATTAATTGGGTTGGAGATGCCGGCTGCCTGTGCGCCCCAGATGGCATAGTGAGTCTGGGGCAATATCGGCAGTACGATGGAGACGGCGTCAGTTGCAGTGACACCTAATTCATGGAGTAGGTTTGCTGTGCGTGTGATCTGCGCTCCTAATTCGGCAAAGCTGACTGTTTGCGCCGGTTCATCGGGCAGTCCCTGTAGCAGAAATTCCAGCGCGGCTTTTTCCCCGAAACGATTCGCGCTGGCCATTATTAAATTGTAGCTATCGGTGTAGGGGAATTGCTCGGTTAAAGGCGTTTTCTCAAAGGCCTCTACATCGGCAATGGTTTCCATGATGGGTTCGGAAGTTGGTAGTTGCGACAGGTCAATCAAGGGTGGCTCTCCTGGTTCTGGCTGCTACTTTTGCAAGCTCTGACTAGCCTGAATTCCGTGGTATTCAGGTCGTGATTCTCTGGGCATTTTATAGCACGGAATCGGCTGAGATGGTTGCGCAATGGTGGAGATTAATTACTGCGGGTATTGGAGAATTTTACCATTGCTGTTAGTGCGTCACGGTACTCTGAGGGAGGCAGCGCGTCGAGGCAGGCAAGGGCTTGGTCGGATTCTGATTTGGCGAGCTTGCGCGCGTAATCCAGTGCACCACAATCTTTCACGATCTCGATTACTTGGGTCAGTTTCTCAGCTTGCAGCTGCTCATCGGCGAGGACTTGCTTAATCAACTGGGCCTGTTCTTCGCTGCCGTGTTCTATGGCGTAGATGAGGGGAAGGGTTGGCTTTCCTTCGGCTAGGTCGTCACCAATGTTCTTGCCTAGGGATTCGCTGTCGCCGTCATAGTCCAGCACATCGTCGATTAACTGAAAGGCGGTGCCGAGGTGCATGCCAAAGTGCTTTAGAGCCAGCTCTTCTTCGGCTGAGGCATTGGCAAGAATCGCCCCACACTGCCCAGCGGCCTGAAATAAGATCGCTGTCTTATTTTGAATTACTTGCATGTAGTTCTGTTCGGTTGGATTCGGGTTGTTCTTGCTGATTAGCTGCAGAACCTCGCCTTCGGCGATCCGGTTTGTGGTGTCGGCGATGATTTCCATGATTTTCATGTCGCCAAGGGTCACCAATATCTGGAATGCCCTAGAATAGATGAAATCTCCGACGAGGACGCTGGAGGGGTTATTCCAGTGTGCATTAACCGTGGGTCGTCCGCGCCGCAATGAAGACATATCCACGACATCATCATGAAGCAGCGTGGCGGTATGGATGAATTCGATCACCGAGGCCAGGGATACATGCTGTTCATTGTCGATTTTGCAGGTTTTAGCGGCGAGAAGAACGAGTAGAGGGCGCAGGCGCTTGCCGCCAGCCTCAACGATATAGTGGCCAATATTCTCAACCAGCGGCACGTTCGAGTAAAGCTGGTCCACAATGAATTTATCTACTGCCTTAAAGTCGGCTTCGACAACTGATCGAATTTGCTGGTACCGATTTTGCTGATTCATAGGCGCTTTGCTGCTAGTTTCTCTGCTATTGTCTGGAAATAAGTCTCTGTGGAGGTGAATCTCCGTGAGCACGCATGCTAGGGAGCGAATAGGGTGCTGTCAAGCCGACTAGACTTAGAGATAAAGGCTTTCAGCTGGTAGTATTGGTCCAAATACGCAGAGTGACTAAATACGGGCCGTTGCCGATATTTCTTCCTTCAAGATCAAAGGTAAATCCGCTTGCTTCGGGGAGTTCGTTCCCGTAAAATGCCCGCCCCTATAGGAATGGGTAACTTTCCCATTTAAAAGGCGGTATCGGAGAGAATTATGTACGCGGTTATAATGAGTGGTGGCAAGCAACATAGAGTTGAAGAGGGTGAAATCCTTCGGCTTGAAAAATTGGAAGCCGCTACTGGGGAAGAAGTAAGTTTCGACAATATTCTGATGGTTGGCGAAGGTGAGTCTGTGAAGATCGGCACTCCTTACGTTGACGGCAGCCAGGTCACTGCAGAAGTCGTTAAGCAGGGTCGAGCCAACAAGGTTACGATTATCAAGTTTAATCGTCGTAAGCATTCGCGTAAGCAACAGGGTCATCGCCAGTGGTTTACAGAAGTTAAGATTACTGGAATTAAAGCTTAAGGCCGGGAGCTAGGTATGGCACATAAGAAAGCAGGTGGTAGTACTAATAACGGTCGTGATTCGGAATCGAAACGACTGGGCGTCAAGAAATATGGTGGTGAAGCTGCCCTCGCAGGAAATATTATCGTGCGTCAGCGCGGCACTCGTTTCCATCCGGGTGAGAACGTAGGTTGTGGTAAAGACCACACATTGTTCGCAAAGGCTGATGGTGTTGTGAAGTTCGCTGTTAAAGGACCAAACAACCGAAAATTCGTGAGCATCGAAGTAGCCTAGTAAAGCAGTTTGTTACTAAAAAGCCTCGTCGTTCGACGGGGCTTTTTTGTTTATAAGGATGCAGTGTCCTAGGAAGTGGCATAATCGTGCCAGCTATCTGCGTAGCGAATTGACCTTTAAATACCAAATATGAGCACAACGTGAAATTTGTAGACGAAGCAGAGATTGTAGTCGAAGCAGGCAACGGCGGGAGTGGTGCCTTGAGTTTCCGGCGCGAGAAATATGTCGAGCGCGGCGGCCCCGATGGTGGCGATGGCGGCGACGGCGGTAGTGTTTATATGCAAGCCGATGCTTCTTTGAACACCTTGGTGGATTTCCGTTTCCAGCCGCGTTATCGAGCACAGTCAGGCGCGCCAGGGCAGGGAAGGCACTGCACCGGACGAGGTGGAGATGATCTGTTGGTTAGGGTGCCGCTGGGCACCACAGTGATAGACGTGAATACTGAGGAGCTGATTGCAGACCTCAACGTCTTAGACAAGCCAGTCATGGTGGCCAAGGGCGGTTTTCATGGCATGGGCAACATCCGCTTTAAATCGAGCACCAATCGCGCGCCACGCAAGACTACGAAGGGGAAGCCTGGAGAGATGCGCAAGCTGCAGCTGCAGCTTCGCCTGATGGCTGATGTGGGTCTGCTTGGCTTTCCGAATGCCGGCAAATCGACTCTTATTCGGTCTGTGTCGGCAGCTACCCCTAAGGTTGCTGATTATCCATTTACAACACTGGTGCCAAATCTCGGGGTGATCAGCCTCGGTATGGAGCGTAGCTTCGTAATGGCCGATATTCCTGGTCTTATCGAAGGCGCATCGGAAGGAGCCGGTCTTGGTTTTCGCTTCCTGAAGCACCTTTCTCGAACTCGCCTATTAGTTCACTTAGTCGATGCCTTGCCGGCAGACGGCAGCAATCCGGTAGACAATGCCGAACAGATCATCAAGGAGTTGGAGAAATTTAGTCCGACTCTCGCCCAGAAGGAGCGCTGGCTGGTCATTAACAAGGTAGACCTGTTAGATCCTGAGCTGTTGGAAGAATTGCGGCAAGGGCTGCGTGAGCGTCTCTCTTGGGAAGGCGATATCTATGAGGTGTCGGCGCTTAATAAGCTTGGCTGCAAGGACATGTGTGAAGGTCTCATGGTCTCTATCGAATCCCACCGAGAGAGGGTTCTCGAGGACGAAGAGTATCGAGAGGAATTGCAGGAGAAAGAGGATGCTATGGCCTTTGAAATCCGCCGCACGATAGAGAGTACTAAGTCTGCGCGGCAACAGGACGATGAACTACTAGACGATGAACTTTTAGATGATGATTGGGAAGAATGAGCGCAGCTGCAATGCGAGAATCGATAAAAAAATCTAAGCGTTGGGTAGTAAAAGTTGGTAGCTCGCTAGTAACTAACGATGGCAGCGGCCTAGATCTAAGAGCAATCGAGGATTGGGCGGGCCAATTGGTTGCCATGCAGAGGCAAGGTATTCAGGTTGTGCTGGTGTCTTCTGGTGCGGTGGCGGAAGGTGTAGCGCGACTCGGACTAAAAACCCGTCCTAAGCAGGTTCAGTTACAGCAAGCGGCAGCCGCGGTAGGGCAGATGGGCTTGGTTCAGGCCTATGAAAGCTGTTTCATGCGACACGGCGTACACGCCGCACAAATTCTACTAACGCACGACGATTTATCTAACCGTACCCGCTATCTAAACGCCCGCAGCACGTTGACTACCCTGTTAGAAATGGGAGTCGTGCCGGTAGTGAACGAGAACGACACGGTTGCGACTGCGGAATTGTGCTTCGGTGACAACGATACTCTAGCGGCGCTAGTTGCAAATCTCATCAATGCAGACGTGATGCTAATTCTCACCGATCAGGACGGCTTATTCGATGCCGATCCGCGGAATAATGCCTCGGCGAAATTAGTGGCTAGCGCGTCAGCCATAGATGGAAGCCTAAGCGCGATGGCGGGCAAGGGAAGCAGTCTAGGACGAGGCGGCATGATGACGAAGTTGTCGGCGGCTAAGCTTGCGTCACGATCAGGAACCAATACGCTGATTGCGAACGGGCGTGAGCAGCAAATCCTCTCTCGGCTGCATGATGGCGAAGAAATCGGCACATTGTTATATGCCGATAGCGAGCCCGTTACTGCCAAGAAGCAGTGGCTGGCGAGTCAGCTTACTGTTAAGGGTAGCCTAATTTTGGATGCTGGTGCTGTAAAGGTGCTAAAGGATTCGGGTCGTAGTCTGTTAGCCGTTGGAATCAAATCGTTGTCAGGTCAGTTTGCACGGGGCGAAGTGGTCGCGTGTCTGGATGAGGCTGGTGTAGAAATCGCACGGGGTTTAGTGAATTTCGATAGCATCGAGATCGCAAAGATTAAAGGGCAGAGTAGCGAAAATATCGAGAACCTTCTCGGTTATGCCGGCGAGGAAGAGATCATTCATCGCGATAATCTCATTTTAGGCGGTTAGCGAGCAAAACTTTGTAGAGCCTAGATTTTAGGCATAAAAAAACCGGCTACTGCCGGTTTTTTTGGACCTGAAATAAATCTATTTCAGTGCCTTTACTGCAGTATTCAAACGGCTCTTGTGACGAGAAGCCTTATTCTTATGAATAATTCCTCTGTCCGCCATACGGTCGATTACAGGTACGGCAGTGTTGTAGGCTTCAACGGCCTTCGCGTGATCACCACCTTCGATGGCTGCGTCCACTTTCTTGATTTGAGTACGTACCATGGATCGGAAAGATGCATTGTGACGACGACGAACTTCACTCTGTCTTGCACGCTTGCGGGCTTGTAAAGAATTAGCCAATTGGAGCTCCTTATTGCACTAGATCTGTATTTCTAGTCGGTTATTTCGTTAAATTCGATAGTAGAGGGGGCGATATTTGCTGCGTCTCGTCCCCGAATTCAGAGCGCGACACTATGCCGTTTTCACTGCCTGTTGTCAATAGAAGAAAATACTACAGGCTTTCCCTAAGCCCTTAACAATACTCAACTTATTGCTGATTGGCAGCAATAGCGTGATAATCTCTCTTCGGCATCAATCATATCAGCAAGGCTATCTACTCAATGAGTGAATCTCACTCTTCTCAAGAACAGCAATCTGAAGACAGCAAGAGCGGCGAATCCAGCCTACTGAAAGCGAGTAGTGTTACCGGTTCAATGACGCTGGTTTCGCGCGTCCTAGGTTTGGCGCGGGATGTGGTCATTGCCCGTGTTTTCGGTGTGAGCGACGGAGTTGACGCTTTTTTTGTGGCGAATAAGATTCCCAATTTTATGCGCAGATTGTTCGCGGAGGGGGCTTTCAATCAAGCCTTCGTTCCGGTTCTTTCTGAGTATCGGTCGACTAAGTCCCTGGCGGATGTGCAGCTGCTAATTAATGCTGTTGCCGGTAGTCTGGGTGGATTCCTGTTTATTTTTACCTTTGTCGCTGTAGTGGCGGCGCCGTTAATTGCTGTACCTATCGCCTACGGGTTCACAGACGAGCCGGACAAATTCGCACTGCTTGTAGAGATGCTGCGAATTACCTTTCCCTATTTGTTTCTGATATCGATGACCGCGCTGTGCGGGTCGATTTTGAATAGTTACGCGCGCTTTGCCGTTCCAGCCGTGACTCCCGCGCTGCTCAATATCTCGTTGATTGGCTGCTCATTTTTTCTGGTGCCTTATATGCGCGTGCCGGAATTGGCGCTGGCATGGGCAGTGTTAATAGCCGGCGTTGCGCAGCTGTTGTTTCAATTGCCCTTTCTTGCCCGCATGCGGCTGATGCCTGTGCCGAAGGTGGGGAAATACCATGAAGGTGTGGAGCGCATTAAGAAGCTAATGGTGCCAGCTTTATTTGGCGTGTCCGTGAGCCAGATTAATCTGCTATTCGATACGCTCATTGCCACGATGCTGGTGTCTGGCAGTGTGTCGTGGCTGTATTATTCGGATCGCCTGATGGAGTTGCCGTTAGGCACCTTTGGGATAGCGATTGCGATAGTGGTGCTCCCAAGTCTGTCAAGGAAACACGCCACGTCTTCCCTGAATGAATTTGCTGAGACTCTGGATTGGGCTTTTCGTCTAGTGGTGTTGATTGCCATTCCTGCTGCGCTGGCACTCATTGTGATTGCTGAGCCGTTGCTTATAGCTCTGTTCCATAATGACAAATTTACCGCCGCCGATGTGTCGAGCTCGGCGGGCAGTCTTAAGGCCTATGCGCTAGGCTTGATTGCATTCATGTCTATTAAAATATTTGCACCTGGATATTTTGCACGACAGAACACGGCCACACCGGTGAAGATTGGCATCGTGGCGATGGTAAGTAATATGGTCATGAATCTAGTGTTCTTCTTAGGCGGCCTCGCTCATGTAGGTCTCGCGTTGGCTACTAGCCTCGCTGCGTTCCTGAATGCGGGTCTATTGTTGCGCGGATTATTAGCCGATGGTGTGTTTAAGTTTCAAACCGGTTGGGGGGTATTCTTGCTTCGGGTGGTTTTGGCGAATGCGTTGATGGTTTATTTCCTGTTGAGTTTCTCGGGAGATTGGCAAGAATGGTTAGTCTGGTCGATGACGGACAAGGTGGTTCAGTTGGGCATGTTGGTAGTTGGTGGTGTGCTCATCTATTTGGCGGTACTGTTTGCTGCGGGCTTAAGATGGCGTCATATCTATCGCTAGTACGCTGCATGAGAGTAAGTTGAGAACCCATGAAAAAGGTATATAGCACCGAAATTCTCGCGAATGCTTGGAATATCCGTAACGTTCTTGAGCAGCACGATATTGAGTCGGTGGTAAAAAACGAAAATCTTTTTTCAGTCTCCGGAGAAGTACCTTTTCTTGAGTGTTTGCCGGAAGTTTGGGTTAAGCCTCTGTATTTTGCTCGGGCCACGCAAATTATCGCCGAGATAGAGAACTCTCTAGAGGACAGTGGTCCCGATTGGGTCTGTAACGATTGTGGCGAATCCAATCTAAGCAACTATTCCATATGTTGGAGTTGTGAAAGCAGTCATGAAGCTCGACCGACAGCTCAGTAAAAATGTTAAAAACCTTCACCCTTTTTGTTCTGCTAATTATCTTGCCCGTATCCGCGTTGGCTGAGTGCGTGGTGTTGTTGCACGGCCTAGGTAGGTTATCCAATTCCATGGGGGAGTTAGAGACGAAACTGGCTCCAGCGGGCTATACGGTGGCGAATATTAGATACCCGTCCCGTAGCCACCCAGTCGATGTATTGGCAGTAGACGCGATAGGGCGAGGCCTCAGTCAGTGTAGGGGCGAGGGTGTAGGAAAAATTCACTTCATCACTCATTCCCTTGGGGGAATACTGCTGCGCTACTATCTGAAGGATAATTCTATCGATGAATTGGGTCGGGTCGTTATGCTTGGGCCTCCTAACCAAGGAAGCGAAATCGTAGATGGCTTGCTGCCACTGCCAGGGTTTAGTTTTATCGGCGGGCCTGCAGGGGTCGCATTGGGAACAGGAAAGGGCAGTATTATTGAGAGCTTGGGCCCTATCGAGTTTGATCTTGGTGTCATTGCGGGTAGTACCAATATTAATCCGCTAGAGTTCCTGTTTATTGCTGGGCCTAGTGATAGTATCGTTTCGGTAGAGAGCACCAAGGTGCAGGGTATGAATGCGCATAAGATCCTACCGGTGACGCATACATTTATGATGCGTAACAACGAGGTAATCGAACAGGCAATTCATTATTTGAAGACGGGCTCCTTTATTTCCGGGCCTTTCGATGAAGAGCACGACGACTAATATGGCTGTTGATACTAATCCAGGCACCGCCCCCAATACTTCTGCTGGTCTTCATCCGAACCAAGGTTCTGTGGCTGTAGAGTTAGGTCTCGATGTAACAAAATTTAGATCTGCTGTAGAGGCGGTTGAGGCTATAGAGTCAGCGCTCGGCAAGTCAGCAGAGGAGGAGTGTGCCCGCTGGTTTGCGATCAGCGCACTTAGGTATCTGCGTAAGGAGAAATGGGCGGCACCGAACGACAGTGGTCTGGATGATGAAAGACAGAACAGCCTCGCTAGAGATTGTCTGGCGGTTGAAGGTTTTTCATCATCTCTGCGCACAGTCACCAAAGATGCTCGAAGCAAGTTCAGATTAGTGAATTTCGCCAGCAGCAAGAAAATTGAAAGGGGCGTGTTGGCAACAGGCACCAAGGCCTACAAGATTGCGGCCCATGTAATAGTAGAAGCAGGGTTGGTTGAACAGAAAGAGAAAAAAGCCAGCAACAAAACCAAATCTGAACCCAAAACTGAACCCAAAACTGAACCTAAGAAAAAGAGCCAGCGGCCAGAATTAAAAGAAATTGAGAAAACTGTCGTCGGACGCAGAGCGAAACGTCGTGGCTATTCCGAAGATGAAATTGTAAAAGTGGTAGGTGTCTCGGAAGTTCCATCCGATAAGAATCAAGCCCTGCCCATGAGCAAGGAAGAGTTTGCAGATTTAGATGCCGCGCTAAGTAAGAGTGACACCGAAATTATCCAGCAGAGCTGGGGTGATCAGCAGAATGAAGACCGCTGGAGTCGTATTCTGGGGTTGTTGGCAGGCGTTGGCTTTTTCGTGTTTATTGCGCTGTTGTTTCTATAGTCGCTTTGGATGCCGGTCGTTTATAACGACTAAGCGCGCGACATAAATTTTCCGGTTACCGTATTTACCTTTATCACTTCTCCAGGAGAGAGGTACTCTGGTACTTGGATTTCTAAGCCGGTGGAGAGTGTTGCTGTTTTGCTTCTGTTCGTCGCCGATGATCCGGTCACTGCTGGAGGAGTATCAATCACTTCAAGATTCACCGATTGTGGCAATTCGATGCCAAGCAAGTTGCCGTCCATGATTAGTGCCACGATGTCTTCTTGCTGCTCCACTAAGTAATCTTTCTGACCCTCAAGCCGATCCGAATCTACGCCGTATTGACTAAAGTCTTCCATATTCATGAAGTAGTAGGTGTCACCGTCTAGGTAAGAGTACTGCACGCCGACGCGGACACAGTCAGCTTCCTTTAGCAGGTCATCTCCCTTGAATGAAGAGTCTAGTTTTTGATGGGTCTGTAAATTGTTGAACCGAACTTTATAGAGTGTAGCGGCTCCACGAGAAGAAGGGCTCTTGCTCTCGGTCTGTTTAACAATATGTGGTATGCCATCGATGTCGACGATCATTCCGCGCTTAAGTTCGTTGGCTTTAGGCACGTTGTTTATCCTTTTTCGCTAGACTAAATTTCTTGATCTTACTGATCACTATAGAGATTTGAGCTATTTCTGCGTGGTGGCAGTAGCCGAGGCTCGATAGTGTGGGGAATCTACAGAATAGCAGCGCTCCTGTAAACAGCGACGCAGTAGTCACCAGTAACGGAGCTACAATTTAACGATAAGGCTTTGAATAGTAGCTGTTTTCCACCATAATCCGAAATCCTAAAAAAGCATTAAGGTACGGCAATGACAGAGCGCATTAAGGAAGTCGATAATCTTCATATTATTGGTCATGAGGAACTAACCTCGCCAGCGGCACTAAAGAGCGAGTTTGCTTTAGAGGGCAAGGCGCTGGAGACGGTGCAGAATGGTCATCGCTCGGTCAAAGGTATCCTCGATCATGAGGATCCTAGGCTGATCGTCGTCGTTGGTCCGTGTTCCATTCACAGTCCCGCCGAAGCGCTCGAATATGCTCGGCGCCTAAAGACTCTGGCAGATGAGTTGTCGAATGAGTTGTTGATCGTGATGCGTGTCTATTTCGAGAAGCCGCGAACAGCTATTGGCTGGGAAGGACTCATTTATGACCCGCACCTCGATGGCAGTCACAAGATTGATCATGGTTTGCGAATCGGCAGGCGCTTGATGTTGGATATTGCTGAAATAGGCTTACCTATCGGTATCGAAGCCTTAGATCTAATTACGCCACAGTATCTGCAAGATTTAGTTAGCTGGACGGCGATAGGTGCGCGAACTACAGAGTCCCCAACTCATAGAAAACTTTCTAGCGGTATTTCATCAGCGGTTGGCTTTAAGAATAACGTTGATGGCGGACTTATGGTCGCCGTGAATGCTATTCGTTCTGCTTCTGCTACTAATAGTTTTATTAGTGTCACCGAGCAGGGCAACGTTGCCATGTTTCGAACAGGAGGCAATCCGCATTGTCATGTCATTCTAAGAGGGGGCAAGTCACCCAATTATGATGCGGCTAGCGTGGCAGCATGTGAGGTAGAATTGCAGAAGGCAGGCTTGATAGAAAATATCATGATCGATTGCAGTCATGGCAATTCGAACAAGGATCATCGCAATCAGAAGCTGGTTTTGGATGAAATTGCAGAACAGATTAATAACGGCAATAAGTCAATTATCGGCGTTATGGTTGAGAGTAACTTGGAAGAGGGAAATCAACCTATTCCCGATGATCTGGACGATCTGAAATACGGAGTGTCGATTACCGATGCCTGTATCGACTGGCAGGCTACTGAGGCGTTGCTAAGAGAGTTTGCCGGATCTATTTCCGAATCTCTGAAGTCTCGCGCGGTCTAATCATTACACTGCCGGCGCGGTCTTAAAATGACCGTGCCGGCAGTGCAAAGTACAAATTGCATCGTTAACTATGTTTTCAACACTGCAGCGAGGCTGTTTGCTAGATACTCTATGTTGGAGTCGTTAATGCCAGCCACGTTGATGCGGCTCGAGTTAACGAGGTAGATGCTGTAGTCATTAACTAGCGACTGCACCTGATCAACATTCACACCGAGGAAGGAGAACATGCCTTTCTCTCTCTCGATAAAGCTAAAATCCTGATCGATCCCGATAGACTGAATCTGCTTAACGAATTGAGCGCGCAGGCCGTTTATACGATCGCGCATCTCTGTTAATTCAGTATCCCATTCCGTGCGTAATGCATCGTTCGATAGAATCAGCTGAACAACTGCTGCGCCGTGATCAGGTGGCATTGAGTACATCGCTCTCGCGGCACCGGCTATCTGCGTGGTTGCCACTGCTGCTGCGGCATCGTTATCACAGATTAAGGTCATCGCACCGGTGCGCTCCCGGTATAGGCCAAAATTCTTCGAGCAAGAGCTGACCACAATCAATTCCGGCAAAGACTCGGCGAGTAGGCGGGTGCCGTAGACATCTTCCTCTAGGCCATCTCCCAAGCCTTGATAGGCGAGGTCGATAAACACAGTGAAGCCCTGCTTGAGTGCGATATCGCGAATTTGTTGCCATTGCTCTTGATTCAGATCGGCGCCACAGGGGTTATGGCAGCAGCCATGGAGTAATACGACGTCGCCGCTGCCTATATTACTAAGGCATTCGACCATTTCAGCAAATTTTACGCTATGACTGTCGTAGTCGTAGTAGGGGTACTCGGCGATCTTGAGGCCAGCAGACCCAAGCAATGGAACGTGGTTTGCCCAGGTTGGATTGCTTACCCAGACGGTTGCGTCGGGGTTAGCTGATTTTATAAATTCGGCGGCGAGTCGTAAGCCACCGCAGCCACCGGGTGATTGCACGGTAACGCGTCGCTTGCCTAGGCTGTCATTGAGAGACTTTCCGAGTAACAGTTCTGCCACTATCGCGTTGTAGTCGGCGGCGCCAGTTGGACCCACGTAGCTTTTCGTCTTCTGGGAATCGAGAATAATGCCCTCGGCTTTCTTTACTGCCGTCATTACTGGCGTGTCACCAGCCTCGTTTTTATAGACGCCAATTCCCAAATCAATTTTTTTCGGGTTATTGTCGGCACGGTAGCTGGCCATGAGTCCTAGAATTGGATCTGCCGGAAGAGCTGGAAGTGATTGAAACATGATATTTACTCTATCTTCTCTGGTGGGCTTTGAGGGTGTTTTGCAGCAAAGAAGCGCGCGTCATCGGACCCACGCCTCCGGTTACGTAAGTGATATAAGAGCACTTGTCTTTCACGTTCTCAAAATCCACATCACCTACGTTTCTAAAACCTGATTTTTTTGTGCTATCTGGAACTCTGGTCTGGCCTACGTCGATAACGACGGCGCCTTCCTTGACCATGTCGGCGGTTACGAACTCGGTCTTGCCGATAGCGACGATCAATATGTCGGCGCTTGCGCAGAGTGCAGCGAGGTCCTTCGTTCTACTGTGAGCGATAGTAACGGTCGCATTGCCCGGATTGGTGTTGCGCGACATCAGCACGGCCATCGGCGTACCGACTATGTTGCTGCGCCCAAGAACGACACAGTGCTTGCCTGTCGTGTCAATCTCATAACGTTTCAGTAGTTCCATGATGCCATTGGGTGTCGCCGATATAAAAGTGGGCAGACCCAAATTGAGGCGGCCTACGTTCTCGGGGCAGAAACCATCTACATCTTTGGCTGGGTTGATAGCCAGAATGATCTTGTTCTCATCAATATGCTTAGGCAGTGGTAGCTGGACGATGAAGCCGTCGATCGCATCATCGTTGTTTAGCTCATCGACCTTCGCTAACAATTCCTGCTCGGTAACAGTGTCTTCGAGGCGTATCGTGGTTGACTCAAAGCCTACCTCGGCACAGTCCTTTATCTTGAAGGCGACATAGTTCTGCGAGGCGCCGTCATTGCCGACAAGCACAGCCGCGAGGTGAGGAGGACGTTGACCGTTGGCTGTTATTTCAGAGACAGTTTGAGCTATTTCTTGACGAATTTTCTCCGAGCAAGACTTGCCATCAAGTAGTTGCATAGTGATCTTTCCAGTGTTTAAGGTTGCCCATTAGTGGCTAGCGCACCAGAGGTGATTTGCGCTGGGAATAGCGTATTTCGAAGTGGCACTATGATAAACGAGCGGCCAGATTAGCTCAAGCTCGACGAGCGAATATAGCTACCACTTGCCGGTATTTTCCATGCTTTTCCACGGTTCTTGGGCGGGCAGAGCATCGCCCCGCTGCAGCAGCTCGATCGAGATATTATCCGGTGACCGAACAAATGCCATATGGCCGTCACGTGGGGGTCGATTGATAGTTACGCCAGCTTCCATCAATTTCTGGCAAGTGTCGTAGATGTTGTCTACGGCGTAGGCTAGGTGGCCAAAATTCCGGCCTTCGTCGTAATCTTCAGGATCCCAATTATAGGTAAGCTCAAGCTGTGCTTCTTCGTCGCCTTCTGCCGCTAGAAAAACCAGACTAAATCTAGCTTCCTCGAAATCGCGGCGCTGCAGCTGTTTGAGCCCTAGATGTTCGCAGTAAAACTGCAAAGACTTATCCAGGTCATTTACTCGGACCATTGTGTGAAGATATTTCATAAAGATTACTCTGTTAGTGCTGATGAGCGGATTGTTAAGTCTAGCAATTAGAAGAGTACAACCGATCTAATGCTCTTACCTTCGTGCATTAGATCGAATGCTTTGTTGATATCTTCCAGCGGCATCGTGTGGGTAATGAGCGGGTCGATCTGAATCTTGCCATTCATGTACCAATCGACAATCTTGGGTACATCGCTGCGACCGCGCGCGCCACCAAATGCAGTGCCTTTCCAAGAGCGGCCGGTTACTAACTGAAAGGGGCGGGTGGAAATTTCTTGCCCAGCCCCGGCTACGCCGATAATAAAGGATTCACCCCATCCCTTGTGGCTGCACTCTAAAGCCTGACGCATAGTCGTGGTATTACCTATGCACTCGAATGAATAATCCACGCCACCGCCGGTTAATTCGATTATGGCCTCTGTGACATCATCGATGTCCCGTGGGTTGATAAAGTCGGTCATGCCGAATTCTCGCGCGAGAGTTTCGCGGTCGTCATTGAGGTCGATGCCAATGATCCTGTCGGCGCCAACCATTTTAGCTCCCTGAACGACATTCAGGCCGATGCCGCCGAGTCCGAATACTGCAACCGTGCTACCAGGCTCTACCTTGGCATCGAACGCTACCGCGCCTACACCCGTAGTAACGCCGCAGCCGATATAGCAGACCTTATCGAAGGGTGCGTCCGAGCGAATCTTCGCTAGGGCGATTTCAGGCAATACGGTGTAGTTGGAAAACGTAGAGCACCCCATATAGTGAAGTATCGGCTTGCCATCAAGGGAGAAGCGGCTGCTGCCATCGGGCATCAACCCTCGACCCTGTGTTGAGCGTATCGATTGACAGAGATTTGTCTTCGGATTTAGGCAGAAATCACATTCACGGCATTCGGGTGTGTAGAGGGGGATGACCGTGTCACCAACCTTTAGAGATTTAACTCCTGCACCAACCTCCATAACGACGCCAGCGCCTTCATGGCCGAGTATCGCTGGAAAGGCGCCTTCCGGATCATCGCCGGACAGGGTGAATGCATCCGTATGGCAGATGCCTGTGGCTTTGATCTCAACGAGAACTTCCCCAGCTTTTGGGCCTTCCAAATCTACTTCGACGATTTCAAGGGGCTTGCCTGCTTCGAATGCAACCGCAGCGCGTGATTTCATGAACTTCTTCCTCGTTGTTAGATAAGTCTGCTTAAGGCTATTGCTGAGATAGTGTTCTAACAGTGCCCTACTAAATAGTACTTTGGATAATCGTTCGCAGGCTTCTCGAATAGCTGCCTAGGTAGACGCATTGTAAGAGCCCAGTGGACCGGCGGCAACCTAGCGCTTCTGCTTAGATGCGAGTATTATCGTGCGCTCGATTCTGAGCCTTGGCAATCATGAAGATAATTGCTCTAGTTCTATGTAGCCTCCTTGGAAGTGCAAGCTTCTATGGCTTTGTTCCAAGCGCTGTGGCGGCTGAGTTATATGACAACGTGGTGTGGATCGATGTGCGCTCCAAGCGAGAGTATCGCCGTGGACATATCGAAGGTGCTATTAATATTCCGCATGGCGATATCGGTCATAGGATATTTGTGGAAGTGCCGGACACCTTTACAGAAGTGCATATCTACGATGGTAGTCAGGGAACGTATGCTGGCATTGCGCTCGAAATGTTAATGGAGATAGGTTTTCAGGAAGTAGTTAACGAAGGCGGCTATGATGCCCTGCTAGAGAAGCAGGGTCTCAGTGAAGAGTAGTTTGATCGTCGCTGAATTGTCCGTTAGTCACGCCACTTGTTCCTAGCAGCCGGCTTAAAGCTGCGCTGAATCTGCCTGTACCCGCTTATGGAAATCGCAATAGTCGTAGTAGTAATATTCGTTGGCTCGTTCGTGCAGAGCTCAATCGGCTTTGGTTTAGCTATAGTTGCAGCTCCCATTCTTTTCTTAATCGATCCGCTTTATGTGCCGGCGCCGATCACCATTTCGGCGTTAACGTTGTCTATTGCAAACTCTTACAGTCATTGGCGTTCGATTTCCTTTCGTGGATTGAAGTTTGCGATTCTTGGAAGAGTCCCAGGAACTATATGCGGTGGCCTGCTGCTGCTCTGGATCGACCAGCAAGCGCTTGCGCTCTGGTTGGGGCTGTCTGTATTGGTGGCGGTAGCGCTCAGTATGAGCAACATAGTTTTAAAGGCGAATGGCAAATCACTTTTCTGTGCTGGTTTTCTTTCCGGGTTCATGGGAACGAGCACTTCAATCGGTGGGCCTCCCATGGCGCTGGTAATGCAGCATCAAGAGAACGATTTCATCAGGGCGAATCTAGCGGCATTCTTCGTGGTTAGTTGTTCTATGTCTCTGCTGATGCTGTTCAGTATCGGACATTTTGGCATGGAACATATTGTGATCTCGTTGCCAATGATGCCTGCTACGCTGCTAGGGTATTGGGTGGCGATGCGTACGATGCATCGTATCTCGCACCAGAATCTCCGACGGGCGTCACTAGGGCTCTGTGTGGTCGCCGGCTCAGCTGCCATAATCTCTTATTGGGCCTAGGGTGTTTGTCTAAAGGCTTCTATGTGATTCGAATAGAAGCCTTTTTTGTGGTTAACTATTACCCCTGTGGTGCGTAACAGCATTTATTATATAGCGCTTAGAAAGAGTCGGAGAAGGTAGAAGAACAATGGCAGCTTGGCCAATCGAAATTAACATGGAGTCTTTCAACGAAGCCTGGTGCTTGGAAGGGGAGACTTTTTGGCGCAGTGTTTTTGAAATGCACAAACACAAGATGGAGATCAAAAATCCTAAGATCGCCATCGGCAATCTTGAAAAGATATTCACTGCGACTTTTGATCTAGCAAATACCAAAGGTTTTCAGGCGATGAGTCTGCGAGACTTGAGCCGAGAGACGGGAATAAGCATGGGCGGTTTGTATGCTTATATAGGCAGTAAGAACGATCTGGCTTCAGTCATAGAGGGAGTGCTAAGAAATACCATCGATCAGATTGTCGGTGGGCTAAGCTCCCATGACCTAGAACCACTTCAGTGTCTGCGTGCAATCGTCTATGGGGAAATATTTGCCATGGAGAAATTGAGTCCTTGGTATTACTTCTGCTTCATGGAATTGAAGGGCTTGCCGCGTGATCAGCAGCAACAGACACTCGAGCTTGAGCTGCGTTTCGAAGGCATACTCATGGACGCGATTCGTGCAGGAGTGGCGAGTGGCCAATTTGTTTGCAATCAACCCGAATTACTCGCTTCTCAAGTAACGGCTCAGCTACAACAGTGGCACCTAAAACGGTGGAAATTTAAATTGCGAGATATTGGTAAGCAAGAATATGCGCAGTTTGTATTCGAGAGTCTTTTGAAGTGTCTGGAATATCCAGCTACCAGCATTGAAGCTAGCAATGGTGCAGCGTCGAGCTCTAAGCTTGAGCCTTCGCTTTTAGCCTAGCTATTTTCCGCTTTCAAGCCTTTCTTTTCTGCATAGAAGCTGCGAATTTCCTTCATGTCAGCGTCTAGATCCCCGGTGGGGTAGAAGAAGTCTGCGAATCCCGCCTCTTTCTTCTCTGCATCCACATAGCCCATTAAAACCGGAACTTCAGCGTTATTCGCTATGTGATAGAAGCCTGTCTTCCATTCGCTTACCTTGCTTCGAGTGCCTTCTGGTGGCACTAGAACGACAAAGTTGTCGTGGTTCTTGAATTGACTGACGGTCTCATACACTACGTTATGTGACTTAGCGCGATTGATTGGAATGCCCCCCAGCCATTTCATAAGCCCGGAGAAAGGGAAAGGGAAGAGGGTGTTCTTTCCCATCCAGAAGAGCTGCAATCGCAGTTCTAAAACGACCAATAGCATCAGTGGGAAATCCCAGTTACTGGTATGGGGCGCGCCAATAAGGACGTATTTAGGAACTGATACCTTGCTACCAATAGACGTCCAGCCGATTAGCTTAAGGATTAATATGGCTATAAAGCGTAGTAGGGGCGTGAGTATCGGAGTAGAAAAAATCGTGGTTCGCATCGTCGTCTATTCTGGTTGGACGGGGCGATTATAGCCTAGCTTCACTAGGCTAAGCTAGAGCCCACATATTACATGGGTAGCAATATGCGGGCTCTGGCGAGCGCTATTCGTAGTGAAAGGTAACGGTAAAATATTCCTTTCGTTTTGCCTTAACACTGATGTAGTCAACATACCCTCTAGCGTTTAGAAATCGACTGGGGTGATAGAGGCTAAGCGAGTAGCCGGTATGGCTGATCAGTCTTTTTCTTGGATAAGTTATAACATCGTTTATATGGACGGCTTCATGGTCGATGCCGGTGAAAGTCATTCCCGTTACCGGTCTGCCAGGGTAGGGGTTGGAGATGATTCGCGTGCGTCGCGAGCTTCCGCCGCGAATCGGTTCGCTGGTAAAACTTGCGCTGCCATGGCTAGCTCGATTGGAATGTCTGCCGCCGAAGCCTCGCGCCGAATTACCACGGTCGTTACGGTATCCGCGTTCATAACGAGAGCCTTGCGGTCTGTCTAGAGCTGCGTGAAGAAAAGTTTCTGCGACAACATTGAGTAAGCGATCTTCCACGGCACTGTTGCGATGGCCATGATCGGCATAGGCTGCGTTCGACGTTAAGATCACAGCGGTGGTTAAGGTGCTTAGTATCGTTCTGATTGAATTTGTCATAGCAATTCTCCTCTTGCTAAGACTCATACTACGCCCCTCAGATGAACTAAAAATGAATGAGAGGGTATTTTGTTGCTAACCACCTTGGGTGGATGGCTGTTGATTAGAGTTGGTGCTGAATCCCAGTAAGGCTTGATGCTGGTTGCAGTTAGTCGTCAGCAAACAAACTCTTCAGTTCGGCGAGAGCCTTGTCCGCTTCGGCAGTCGGAGATGTTCCGGCTTCGCTTTCCAAATCAGGCTCCTCTCCAAATAGTTCGGCTAGGCTTGCCTTGGCCGCTGCAGCTGCCGCATCGTCTTTCTTGTTGTAAGCCTTAGGGTTCACTTTGAAGAAATCGCAGAAGTTAGCCTTCTCATTATCTAGTACAAATTCGGCACGATCTTCGCTGCAGCTATCTGCAAGGGCGGGTGCATAGTTTTTGCAGGAAATGCAGGCATGGAGGTCTGCATTACAGGTGCTGCATTCTTCATAGCGGGAGAATGGCAGGAGCAAATTGCGTAGAGTAGTTCCGCATTTCCAACATTGAATAGTTATGTCGCGACTTGCCATGATGAGTCTACTGAGCTATCGATTTACCATTCTTGAAAATAGGACTGTACGTCAGGTTCGCACAGTCTCTTGGTGCCGCCATCGATCGTTCCTATGTAAAGAAATCCAATTATCTTTTCTTCAGCGCTGAGTCCGAGACCAGCCTTAACGATAGGATTGTAGGCTAAAGAGCCGGTTCTCCACATTGCGCCAAAACCCTGCGCGAAGGCAGCGAGTAGCATATTTTGCGTGGCGGCGCCTGCGGACAAATCTTGCTCGATCTCAGGTACTTTGGGATGAGGTTTATAGCTGGAGATGCACACTAGAACCAGAGGCGCGCGCAGTGGCTTGCGGCGCAGCTTTTCGATTGCATTAGGCTGCAAAGATGCGTCGTTTGCTAAACCGGCCTCGACGAATAGCTCACCTAGCTTTTGCCTTGAGTCTCCCTTTACCACAAGAAAGCGCCAGGGCCTGAGTACGGCATGATCGGCGGCACTGAACGCGGCCTTGTAAATATTCTCGAGCATCTCGGGGCTGGGAAGCGGGTCGCTCAGCTTGGGAACGGAACTTCTCAGGTGTAGAGCGTCTAATGCATTCATAGCGTGTTGTTTCCGAATCGTTAGATTGCTTTGATAAGCCAGCGTTCATAGGGCTCGTCAGATACTGTGCAAAGCATAAAGCAATCCTTCGGCACTGGAAACTGCGGCTAAGAAAAACAGCCATTAACCACATGTAATTCAGGGTTTTGTGTGCTCGGCATCTCATGATTATTGTACTGAATACTGGTATACTTTCGTGCTATTCAGTCGATAGCAGATGTGTGAAAGCTGTTTGTTTTGATCAGTAAGCTTAGTCTTGCTATTTACGTGTATCGGCACCTCGAAATGAGTACTCAGGATTAAGTTATGAATTCCAAGGCAGATGTGATTGCAGTCGGCAATGATCGACCGGTGTATCCGCAGGAGAAGTCGCGCTGGTTTGGCAGCGTTAAGAAGAAAACGTTGCGGCTTGCTTTCTCCTTCTACTCCCCCGATGGCAATGAAATAGCGATGCCAATCGCGAGTATGTCCGCCTATCTAAAGCGCGAATTCCCGAACGTAGAAGTGCTGCTCGAGCCGGTGCTGATTTTGCGTGATGCGGAAAAATACTCCCCTGAGAATTATGCACGCATGATTCAGGACCTGGATGCGGATGTCATCGCTTTCTCGATCATGAGCCCGCACTGGTATCCAATGGAGCCTTACTTCGCGGAAATCAAAAAATTGATGCCGGACATGCCACTTGTGATTGGTGGTTATCAAGCCATGCTTTCCCAAGAACAAACAATCGAGAGTCCCGATGTTGATTATATTTGTGTAGGAGACGGCGAGCACGCTATCGGCAATCTTGTACAACATTTACTGGGGACGAAACACGGTCCAGCTGATGGCATGTGGGAAAAACTAATCGACGGTTCTGTTTATGAAACAGAAGCACACCAGATTGGCGACTTAGCCTCGTTACCTTTTCCCGACTACGATGTGTTTGAAAAGGAGGATGGTTTTAAAGATGTAAATTCCTCAATTTTTGGGCCAAAGGGAAAGTTAGTCTTGCCGGTTATGACTGGGCGGGGTTGCCCATACCGTTGCACCTATTGCTGTAATACGCCTATTCTAGAAGGCTGGAAAACCAAGAAGACCTTTCTTAGAAAATACGATCCGCAAGATATGGTGGATGAGCTTATTCGTCTGCGAGATAAGTACGGCGTGGGCTATTTCGAATTCTGGGACGAGCTGTTTCTTTCCAATCTCAAATTCGTTAGAGCGTTCTTTGAGCTCTATAAGGAACAGGTGCATCTACCTTTCTCTATAAATTCGCGCGTAGAGGTGATGAACGAAGCATTCTGTAAGACTGCAGCGGAGGCAGGCTGTCATACTATTTGGTTTGGTATAGAGAGTGGTGACGAAGAATTCAGAGCGAAAATGCTTGGTCGCAAGATGACGAATAAGCAGGTTATCGAGGCGGCTGCTAACTGCAAGAAGGCCGGGATCAATCGACTCACGTTCAATATCGTAGGCGCGCCGTTAGAAACAGCTGAGAATATGCGCAAGACCTTAGAATTAAACAAGGCTATCGCGCCAGAGCATTTCTTTTTCTTTCCGTATATTCCTCTGCGTGGCACGCCGCTTTATAACATCGCCAAGGAAGAAGGTTTGTTGTTAACTTCGAAGAGGGAATTGCACTATCTCTCTGCTGCGAACGACCAGCAATTCATACTCAACATGAAAGAGCAGCCCGAGAAACTCTCGCAGGAAGTTTACAACGAAATTTGCATGGAGATGTTGGCTTTCCAGCAGGCAAATAATCGCCTGAGCTATGACGACGAGCCAGCAACAGTTGAAGATAAGAGTTTCAGCTTCGTTGAGCCAGAAAGTGAGACTAAGGCGGAAGCGCCTTTACCTCCGGCAGCTTCCAACTCCTTGCTAGACGGCGTGAAGAACTTGTTTCGCAGCTAGGTAAGCAAGTTTAGTAGTGGCGATCTAGGCGGCATTCTCGGCAGCATCTGCATGAGTCTGCCGTTCACCTGAGATCGCTTTATTGAATGACCGTAGAGATATGGCGGCCATCAGTAGATTTCCGCAGAAAGCCCCTCCGAAGAACCCCACCAATCCAAACCACTGACTTCCCAGGTAGGCGAGTGGCACATAGAACAAAAAGAAGCGGGCAGAGCTGAGATACAGGGCAGACATCGGTCTATGCAAAGCGTTCAATGATGAGTTCGTCAGAATGATGATGCCTTGCATGCCGTAGCCTAGTGGCAATATCCAAAGAAATAGCTTAATGGTTTCGATCACTTCAGGGTCGTCAGAGAATGTCGACGCAATCACGCCTGCACCCAGCGCCAACCCGACGTAGACCAGCATCTGCCATCCGAGAATGAACTTGATCGAGAGTCGATAGGCTTCCTCGACTCGATCGATCTTGCCGGCACCAAAATTCTGGCTGATGAGCGGGGGCAGAGAAGATGACATAGCTAAGACGATCAGGGTGGCCATAGGTTCAAGTCGCGCACCTACGCCGAAGGCCGCCACAGCCTCGTCACCAAAACTTGCTGCAATTGCCGTCATAATGCCCGCGGCCAGCGGCGTCATCATGTTCGCGCCAGCAGCTGGAACGCCAATACGCAGCATCTCGCGACCGGAAGAAATCATAACTGGGCGGCTGGGTAGCGAGCCGCTCACCAGCTGCTTTTGAAAAACGAGGATATACATCAGATAGAAATAGCCGACTCCCCACGCAATTATTGTCGCCCAAGCTGCGCCCTGTATGCCGAGTGCGGGTATGGGGCCGAGCCCGAATATAAAAATAGGGTCGAGGATTGCATTGATGAGCCCTGCGGCCGCCATCAATATGCTGGGTGTCTTGGTGTCGCCACAGGCGCGCAATATGCTGTTTCCCGTCATGATGCAGACCACCATGATACTGCCTGGAAACCAGACAACCATGTATTCCCTGATCGCTGGCATCAAGGATTCACTGGCTCCCATTAAGTGAAATATGCGGTCCATGAAGAACCAGCAGATGCTAACCACAATGACGGCGAGTAACAGGGAAATGTAGTTAATTACGGTGGAGGCTTCTTTGGCTTTTTCGTATTCGGAGCGGCCCAGATACTTGCCGACGACAGCTGAGGCGCCGATGCCGAGACCGATTGCAAGGCTCATGATGGTAAAGGTGACAGGAAACGTAAAGCTAATCGCGGTAAGTGCTTCGGTGCCCAGAAAGCTGATGAATAATGTGTCTACGAGGCTAAAGGTGAATAACATCAGCATGCCGATGATCATCGGAGTCGTCATGCGGATGAGGGATTTTTGAATGGAGCCTTCTGACAGATTGTAGCTGTGCTTATTGCTAGTCGAAGACATAGTTAATTTATAGCCCAATGGAGTCTGCTAAATCTGGATCAGTGCTGCTCGTCAGTATGAATTAATATACCTTAATTTGGAAACTCTGCACCCGCTGACACAGAAAATTGCAAAGGCTAGAAAGTAAGGCCTTTTCGTAGCATGCTTAATTGCTTATATACCTTCGGATTGCCAAACAGCAGTTCCTTCGCATCGGTCAAGTTAGGGTTTCCGCTTTCGCTGCCCAATAATCCTCCGGCTTCCTGGAGGATCAGTTTGGCCGCGGCCAGAGTAAGCATATTGTCATTCGCTGCACAGCCGCCCTGCATTCTGTCCGCTGCAATTTGCACCATATCTAAAGCCGTGCAGCCGGAGATTCTCGGGCTGGCACCTGCCTTCATGAATTCCTGTTGTAACCCCAGAGCAACATCTTGTGGCATGCCGTCAGGATTAAGACCGATGAGGCTGCCGCGAATTTCAGTGCGCTTGCCTACACGGATGCGATGGGAATTGAGTCGTGCACCAGCGCCTCTTGTAGCAATAAACTCTTCACGAAGAAGAGGGCTGACTAGAATTGCATGCTGCACCACGCCATCGATCTGGCAGGCTAGTGATACACCAAAATGTGTATAGCCGGTAGCAAAGTTTCTATTGCCTATTAATGGGTCTATAAGCCAGACAGTATCCTTGTTCTCTCCCTGTTTCAGGCCAGAGGCACGGGAGTGAAAGCTGTGTTCCGGGTGCGCTTTTTCTAAGTGGTAGAAAATTGTCTTCTCAGCTTCCAGATCCATCGAGGTGAGAAAATTATCAGGATCGTCATTGATGATCTTAATTCTATCGAGGCGGTCGCTGCTATGTGCTATTGCCTCCGCCGCATCTCTGGCGGCTTGAAGCGCGATATTTAACAAGGGGTGCATTGCTGACTTCCTGAGAGTGCTAACGGGCGTTGGCCTGTTAGGGAACAATTTTGGGCTCTAATCTAGAGGGTCGGGCCCATTTGTTACGGGTCTGTAGGAGGATTCTTGGGGAATTACTTCCGCGCATGAACTGCGCTACAGCTACCGATTTTCGGGGCCATGATAGCAAACAAAAGAAAGCAGAAGGAAACTATTACAATTTGCAGTTCTAGTAGGTCTATCTGGCCTGAATTTACCCACTGTTGGCTCGCGACGGGCATCTATCCTGCTATAATTCGCGGCTCTTTTGTTCACGAGTAGCGACAGTACAATGTTTGATTTTAGTCAGGTCAGTGTAGTTCTAGTAAATACCTCTCATCCAGGCAACATCGGAGCTACCGCGCGAGCGATGAAAAATATGGGCCTAAGTAAACTAACTTTGGTTCAGCCAGAAGATTTTCCTAGCGGGGTTGCCGTAGGTAGAGCGGTTTCCGCCGTTGATATTCTCGATAATGCGCGTGTGGTGACTAGTCTGCAGGAGGCTGTCGAGGATTGTGGCCTGGTTATCGGAGCAAGTGCGCGGTCTCGCAATATCCCCTGGCCCATGGTTTCGCCGGAGCAGTGTGCTCAGAAGGCAGTGACAGAGGCGCCAGCTAATAAAGTCGCCTTAGTATTTGGGCGAGAAGATGCGGGGCTGAACAATGAGGAGCTGCAACTGTGCCATTTTCATGTGCAGATACCTGCAGACCCGAATTACAGCTCGTTGAATCTGTCGGCGGCAGTGATGGTCGTATGTTATGAAGTCCGCAAGGCGGCCCTTGCCTTAGACGAGCAACCAGCAGTCGCCGAGGACGAGTTTTGGGATCAGGAAAAGGCTAATGGCGAGCAGGTTGAACACTTCTATGTGCATCTAGAGAGAGTGATGACAGCTATTAAATTTCACGACCCAGAGAATCCGCGGCAGCTTATGCCAAGAATGCGCCGTCTTTTTAGTCGTATCAGAATCGATGTGATGGAAATGAATATACTCAGAGGAATTCTATCGAATATAGAATTCAGGTTGGACAATGAGAAGAAGCTTAAGGCTCAGCTAGAGCAAAGCGAAGCGGCTAAAGAGTCTCAGTCCTAATTTTTATACAGGTTTAGCTATTTAAAGTGGTCAGACAAACTTTCTATTTCAGCGATGGGCCTTATTTACAAGCAATGCAGGGTCTGCACACAGCCCTGTCTGGCTCTGAGGCGTTCGTAAAGTTTATCGGACAGCCACGAACAGGTAAGAGCGGCGTGTGTGAGAAATTAACGCAGTTCATGCGCCTCAAGGGCTATCGGGTTATATATTTCGACTATCCAATAGAATCGCCAGATATGTTGCGCAGCATGCTAGCGAAAGAACTGGATATTCCGGATACGTTTAATGTGCTGCGGAATCTTGAAGATGCGCTGGTTACTGAGGACGGAAAACCTTTAGTCATTATCTTCGATGATGCACATCTACTGAGCGGTATAACACTGATCGAAATTTATCGGCTAGCCGGTGTGCAGGTTGCGCAGAAACGCGTCATTAATATTGTGCTCTGCGGTGAGCCGGAATTAGAGAGGCGGCTTAGTAGCAAAAAACAATTTACTTCTTTGCTGCAGCAAGTCTCCCATAATTTTCTGCTGGAACCGATGAATGCGGCTACCGCTTCGCATTTTCTGTCGGCGTTTCTCGAGAAGATGAAGTTGCCGGGCTTGCAGTTGCAGCCAGCAGCGCTAAGTCAATTCTACAAATCCTGTAAAGGTTTTCCGGGCCCTGCTTATTCGCTGTGCCAATTGATACTCGCAATACGTCAGGGCAGTCATGAGTTGAGTCCGATAACGAAAGAGGAATTGCTGCTTGCGATCCGCAGTGCGGATAGCGAACAGCCAGTCTCTAGCAGCCTACTTCGACAAGGCAAGCGGGGAATGTTGTTCGCTCCTGTCGCTGCTGTTGTCGTAATAGCTTCGTTGGCGTTGCTAGCGCGTCAGCTGAATCCCCCCGAGTCACAGAATGAGGTCGAGCAGGTTGCGGTGATCGCGACAGAAGGCGAGGAAGAGTTAGTGCCTGCGGCTTCACCGTTCGCCATGGATGAGTTGCTGCTTGCTGAGTCCGATAGTCAGACATCGGCAAATAGTCCAGCCCAAGTGGAAGCTCTAAATGTTACTGCGCAGCTAGCCGTGAGTTCTTCAGAGCCACAAGTTGACGAGCCTGCAGCAGAGGAGGCTGCGGTCGAGGAAGAAATGACAATCTCAGATTCTACTCTTGCCTTGGTCACGGCTCAGGAGCGCGGCATCTCGGATGAGACTCTTATTGAGCCCCTGTTTGAGCCGATGCCATTGGAAAAAAATAGTAGTGCTGTTAAGAATAACGAGGAAGCGATGCTGTCTGTCGTAGATGAATCGACAGCCAGTGACGAGCCAGTGCAGCTCGCGAATGTAACATTGACCAGGCCTATGCTCGCGTTAGATGAAATTGAGATAGCGCCGGAGATAGCACCGGAGATGCCAAGAGTGGAGCCCGCCCTAAGCCCAGTAGAGGATGCTGTGAAGATTGCTCCTGATGCAGTATCACTGACATCCGCGCCAAGCGAATCTTCACCTGCGGCGCCAGAGTTGGTGGCGCTAAGTCCACAGCAAATGGTGCAGAGTTGGTTAGATGCATGGCAAGGGCAAGATCTAGAGAATTATTTTGCTAGCTATGCTGAAGACTTTGATCCTCGTTACCACCGAAGTAAGTCGGCGTGGCGAAGTAACCGAGAACGAGTGATAGGCAATGCGAGTCAGATCACTTTAGAGCTATCTGGCTTCACAATGATTAGTGAAGACGCTGATAATATCGAGGTACATTTTTGGCTTGCCTATAGCTCGCCAAGCTACCGCGACGATACGCGAAAGAAGTTAGTCTTGAAGAAGCTGCCTGCTGGTGATCAAGGTGTGGTAAGACTAGTGATACTCGAAGAGATAAATCTCGAGGTGCGCGTCTAAATTAATCGCCAGGCGCTTGCCCCCAGAGGGGGCGCCCAAGAATGGCAGTAAGACTAACGTCTACGCTGGCTGCTTCTCTTCTGATTGGCTTTGTGTTTTGGTTTAGCCTTCGGAATTAGAAACTTATCCCCATCACCAATTAAGTCAGCTCTGCCTAGTTCGTGTAGAGCTTCTCTAAGCATTGGCCAATTCTTTTCATCGTGGTAGCGCAGGAAGGCTTTCTGTAGGCGTCGCTGATCGATATCCTTGCAGATCGCGAGTTTGTCGCTCTTGTAGCGCACTTTTTCCAATGGGTTTCGTTCTGAATAATACATGGCGGTGGCGAGTGCCATCGGTGAGGGATAGAAGGTCTGAACCTGATCTGGCTTGAAGTTTCTCTGCTTAAGCCATAGGCTGAGATTCAACATGTCCTCGGCATCACTGCCTGGATGCGCAGCAATGAAATAAGGAATTAAATACTGTTCCTTGCCTGCCTTCTTTGAAAATTTATCGAACAATATCTTGAAATCGTCGTAGGCAGAGATGCCTGGCTTCATCATCTTCGAAAGAGTCTTATCTTCACTGTGTTCCGGCGCGATTTTCAGGTAGCCGCCAACATGATGAGTAACTAATTCTTCTATGTATTCTGGATCTTTCAAAGCTAGATCGTAGCGAAGACCTGACGCGATTGCGACGCGCTTGACGCCGGGTATCGCTCTAGCTTTTCTGTAGAGCTGTGTCGTGGGGCTGTGATCCGTGTTCAAGTGTTTACAAATATTAGGGTAGACGCAAGAAAGCCGTTTACAAGTCTTCTGAATTTTCGGTGACTTGCAGTTCAGTTTGTACATGTTCGCAGTGGGGCCGCCCAGGTCGGAAATGGTTCCGGTGAAGCCGGGAACCTGATCTCTGATTTTTCCGATCTCACGTAAAATCGATTCTTCCGAGCGACTCTGAATGATGCGACCCTCATGCTCAGTAATGGAGCAGAACGTACAGCCACCGAAACATCCGCGCATGATATTCACAGAGGTTTTGATCATGTCATAAGCGGGAATGTTTGCATCGCCATAGGATGGGTGTGGTCGTCGCTGATAAGGAAGATCGAAAATCCAATCCATCTCTTCGGTCTCGAGAGGTATCGGCGGTGTGTTAACCCATATCTCTTGCGTGCCATGTTTCTGAACTAGCGGTCTAGCATTGTAGGGGTTTGCTTCTTGGTGCAAGACTCGTGATGCATGTGCATACAGTGCCGGATCATTTGTTACCTTGCTGAAAGAGGGCAGTCGAATGTAACTGGTATCGGAGTCGTATTTCTCTTTACGCTGCAAGGGTAATGGGATTATTCGCACAGCCTGGGTTGTTTGGTCGTCAGCGGGCTTATCTGTCTCGGCTCCCGCCGCCTCGGGATTGTCCGAAGTCTGCTTGTCTTTATACTCATAGGGGTTTGGTAGCTGCTCGATCTTCGATGGCCAGTCTATGCGAGTCGAATCAATCTCAGTCCAACCCTCCGGCACTTCTGTAGCTACGCGGGCGGTTCCTCGTAAAAACTTCATGTCCTCGACTGTCTTGCCGGCAGCGAATTGATGGGCAACTTCTACAAGGGCGCGCTCTGCATTTCCAAATAGTAGAATGTTCGCATTCGAATCGATTAGAACGGAGCGCCTAACCCGGTCGCTCCAATAATCGTACTGTGCGATGCGCCGCAGGCTGGCTTCGATGCCGCCGATGACAATAGGGGTGTCGTAATAGGCTTCGCGACAGCGCTGGCTGTATACAATAACCGATCTATCCGGACGCTTGCCTGCCTCACCGTTGGGTGTGTAGGCATCATCGCTGCGCATGCGCAAATCGGCAGTGTAACGATTGATCAGAGAATCCATGTTGCCAGCGGTCACACCGAAGAAAAGATTCGGCTTGCCTAGTACCTTGAAGGGCTCGGCGCTATCCCAGGCGGGTTGCGCGATAATTCCAACTCTAAACCCCTGTGCTTCTAACAATCGTCCTATTACAGCCATGCCGAAGCTTGGATGGTCTACGTAGGCATCCCCTGTGACTAGAATTATGTCGCAGCTATCCCAGCCTAATTGATCCATCTCTTCACGGGACATGGGTAAATAGGGTGCCGTTTCGAAGCACTCAGCCCAATATTTCGGATAGGAGAAAAGCTTGCGTGGGGTGTGCTGATTATCGTTACGCGAGGGTTTTTTGTTTGATTTTTGCGGCATGCTTGTCTGGAACTCGGTTTATGTGAAGTCGAATGAATGATGAATTTAAAATTACAGATTAGTCTTGTTGCGCCTAGAAGAATTGATCCAATGGCAATTCGTCGCCATTTACTCGGAGCACGCTATCTTGCAGACTTGCTTCAATCATTATTCTGCCGTTCGTAATGGTGAGATAGCCCTGTTGCACATAGGGGTCGACTAGTCCTGCTAGGGGGCTACGCATAATAGCCGCCTGATCTAATGATATTTCGAGCGTCATATTTAGTGCAGTGATGGCCTCACTCATATCGAGTTCTGCCGCACTGCTTAATGTGCTTATACCGGACCATAGAGCGCGCAAATCGGCTGTATGATCCCCGTCGTAGGAGCTTGCTTCTATTCTATTGTTTAGTTCTAAAGGGTTCTGTAAGACGAGTAAGTACAATTCTTGGGCGAGCTCGGTGAACTCTGCGGAAACAGCATCTTCGTCCGAATTGATCTCGTCCTGTAGTTCGCTAAGCAGTCTGTAATAGTCACGCAGCAGCTCATTGTTGAGTTGTTTAATTTCGCTAAGCCAGTTGAAAGAGTTTACTGGAACTTCACTCTCGATGTTAGCGATACGAATTGTCTGATATATCTCGCTAAAATTTTGCAGGGAGGGGGATGCCTGTAGCCCATAGTCAACGCCTATATCTGTTATTGAGAATGGCAGGGGTAAGGTGCTACTGACGGAGGGTATTGAAAATGTAGCGCGACTCTCGGCAAGCATGTCATTCAGTTGCGTAGTTGAGCTAGTTACAGTCATTCCTGCAATGAGGACGTTTGAATTTTCCGCGCTCTCGATGGCTGATAGCTCTCCCATTTGTATTGAGAAATAAGCAGACTGATCGGAGGCTACGTCTACATTCGCATCTAGCCCATCGAAGCTAAAGTCTCCTGCTGTATCGCTGACGTTAAGTTCGCTGACGTTCATATTCAGCCATAACGATTGGTCGAAGCGTGCCAATAGATTGAGTGTGATGTCTGGAAGAGGGAAGGATATTTCGGTAAGCGCGATGTCGAACATGTCGTTGCGAATACTCGGTTCGATTACTGCATACGCTAGGCCGATGCTAAGTCCATCTGCGGTCTGCAGAAGCGGGCCATGATCGATATCGAAGTCCATCGATAGTGCGATCGCATCGGTGCCAATAGGTGTGTAGATTAATTCTATGGTAGTCGAGCTGCTAAACCAGCCGTCGCTAAATTCGCTGCGACGAATTTCAAATTGGCTCTGGGCCTCGGGTGGGATGAGAGCTATCAGGTTGTCGATGGTGGCACGCTCAATGTTTGCGCCAATAACTTTTGGCATAAGAACAAGTGCCAGGCCAATCAGCGTTGCGACTACCAGTGAGATTTTTGCAGTGTGAGACTTCATAGATTACCGAGTTGTACGCGCCCAGTGCCGCTGTGCCTGAGGAAGCGCACTACTATAGCAGAATTCGCATCGACATTTTTGCGTTTAGCCCTAGTGAGCCGTGATTTTGTAAGCGCAGCGCCTCGCTCCTGCTAGAAGGTGATCGGTGCGTTTTACCGTAGCCTCTTTCTCGAAGAGGTGTTGAAAAATTTCTAGTTCTGATTTGCAGAATTGTTGGCAGCTAGTAGCCGCGCTGCAGATAGGGCAGTGATTTTCTATCAGCATCCAGCCATCGGGAAGCAAGCGTACTTCGGCCATATAGCCCTCATCGGTGCGCAGCTGAGCGAGCCGTTCGATCTGTTTTTGCAGTTCCGGTGCGGTGGCGTCTAATTCTGCACGATAGCTCGCCTCGATTTTTGCGCTGCGCGTGTCGATGAGTTGATTCAGACTTTCTTCGCCTAGGGACGAGCGGATGACGTCAATTAGCTCGATCGTTGTCTGGGAGTGGCCGTCGGGGAATCTGTCGTGCCCGCTTTTGCTCAATTTCCACAGATGTACGGGGCGACCGCGAGTCTGTCGTTCCTCCTGAGTCTGTGCCACTAATCCCTTGGACTCTAGATCGGTGAGGTGTTGGCGAACCCCCATAGTTGTCATATCTAGCTGTTTTGAAAGGATTTTAACCGACTGAGGCCCCCGCGTTTTCAAACGCTGCATAATTCGATCTTGGCTTTTGGGCAATTCCATGGCTATGGCTCGCTATTAACTTGCTAGTGATTATCTCCTTAATCGGCACTTTAAATAAAGTATTTACTTTGTTTAAGGTTTTAGTTATCTTTTAAAGCATACTAAAGCAATAGCTTTATTAATTAAATAATGGATATCAAACTAGAGGGTTTAGTAATGCAAATGCTTGAGCATATACATGTAAATGTTGCCTCAATCGAGGCTACAGAGCGGTTTCTGAGGCTGGCAGTGCCTGGGTATTGCCCGCGGGGCGGGGGTGTAGACACCAGTTACGGAAAATGGCTGCATATCGGGACAGCCACCAACTACATCGCGCTCACAGAGGTCAGCAGGGCAAAACCAGTTGTGGGCCTGCGCCATATCGGTATCGTAGTTGAGGATATCAATGGCCTCATCGCTCGTTTGCGGGTGGCAGGCATCGAGCCCAGTGATGCGAGCGCATTGGATGAGCACCCGCACCGACGCCGCGTCTATTATTGTGACGACAATGGATTAGATTGGGAGTTCGTAGAGTATCTTTCCGATGATTCGGTGCTCCGTAACGACTATTCACATTGAACTCGCCATTCTGTAGCATGAGCCAGCTTCTCCACCCCAAAATCTGAGGCATGCTTGGCATGCCTGCCGGACAATTCCGGGCAAGGCGCATATGAGTTTTGACGCACCGCTACTAGTAACCTTCGTTGCCTACCTGATTCTAATCTTGTTCCTTGGCATAAAGGCCTATAGACGCACACATAATCTGGACGATTATATTCTAGGGGGGCGTAAGCTTGGCTCGATTGTCACCGCGCTCAGTGTTGGTGCCTCGGATATGAGCGGTTGGCTGCTGTTGGGGCTACCTGGCGCTATTTATTTGTCGGGGCTTAGTGAAATATGGATAGGCATCGGTCTGGTGTTGGGGGCGTATTGCAATTGGTTGTTTGTTTCCAAGCGCCTGCGAATCTACAGTCAACACGCCAACAACTCGCTAACTCTTCCTGACTACTTCGAGAATCGTTTCAACGACACTACCAGGGTGTTACGTCTCGTGTCGGCCTTCGTGATCCTGTTGTTCTTTACCTTCTATACCGCTTCGGGCTTGGTGGGCGGTGCAATATTGTTTGAGAATAGCTTTGGCATGCAGTACTCGACCGCGTTGATCTCAGGTGGTTTGATAATTGTCGGCTATACCTTCATAGGAGGCTTTCTTGCGGTTGCTTGGACGGATGCGGTGCAGGCGGTACTGATGTTTCTGGCGCTACTAGTGGCGCCCACTGTGGTTATAGTTACTGGCGGTGGAGCAGACGCCGTGTGGCAACAGATGCAAGCGGTGAATCCACAGAGCACTGAGCTATTCAGCAACATGACGTTGATAGGCTTCGTATCCCTAATAGCTTGGGGCTTAGGCTATGTAGGGCAGCCACACATCCTTGCGAGGTTCATGGCCGTTGAAAATCCGCAGAAATTAGTAGCAGCAAGACGCATAGCGATGGTGTGGATGGTGTTAGTGTTAATTGGCTCGGTAGCAACAGGCTTGGCCGGTATCGCGTATTTTGCTGATAATCCATTGGACAACCCGGAGACAGTCTTCATCACACTGAGTCAGCAGTTATTTAACCCTTGGGTTGCAGGAGTTATTACTGCTGCGATCCTATCGGCGATCATGTCCACCATAGACTCACAGTTATTAGTTTCTTCCTCCGTAATCAGCGAAGATTTCTATCGTGTATTCGTAAGGCCGGATGCAAGCGAGAAAGAGTTGCTGATGGTGAGTCGAGCCGCGGTAATTGCGATCGCCCTGCTGGCTATGGTTATTGCCAGCGATAGAGAGAGCAGGGTGCTGGACCTTGTAAGCTACGCTTGGGCAGGCTTTGGTGCTGCCTTTGGCCCAGTCATTGTGTTCTCATTGTTCTGGCGATCGATGACGGCAGCCTCGGCGATTGCAGGAATGATAGTAGGGGCCGTAACAGTCGTCGTCTGGTCTAATCTCAATGGAGGCCTCTTTGACCTCTATGAAATAGTGCCTGGCTTCGCCCTGGCGTCGCTGGTTATCGTGGTTGTTAGTTTGCTGAAGCCTGCATCGGATGTGCAGGCGCTAAACACCTTCGAGGAAGTCGATCAGCTAGTTAGGGATTAAGCTGCATGCGTAGGTGAGGAATGCCATCCTCGTCATAGGGCTCAGATTTTGCCTCGAAGCCAAGCTCTGTGTAGAACTTCTGCAAATACTGCTGCGCCGAAATAGTAATCGCCTTGCCAGGCCAATGAGCCTTGCAGAATGCTAGCGAGTTCACCATCAGCGCCTTACCGTTGCCTTCACCTCGAGCGGATGTCTTAGTAACGACTCTACCAATCGAAGCGCCATCATATTTGGCCCCTGGCGGAAGCAGTCTGGAATAACAAACGAGCGGTGTCTCATCAGAGCCGGATAGATGCCCCATGACATGTAAGGCATCCTGATCGAAGCCATCCACATCCTGATATACACACTCCTGTTCGACGATAAAGATTTCTGCACGAAGTTGTAGAATGCGATACAGATCCTTTGTGCTCAACTCATCGAATCGCAAACATGACCAAACTATTTCCATAACAAGTACTTCCAAGCAGTAACTAGCTGTTTCAAACAGCCTCCATTCTAGCCCAAGTCGCGAGAAGATGTGATCTTGCAGAGAGTATACAAAAACCAGTAGCGGCGATGCTATACTGCGCCCCCACAAGCCCCGGTGGCACAGCTGGATAGCGCGGCCCCCTCCTAAGGGGCAGGTCACAGGTTCGACTCCTGTCCGGGGCACCATAAACAAACCCGCTCGCGCGGGTTTTTTTATGATGCCCCGGACAGGAGATGACAGGTTCTCGTTCGCAAGCCGCGCAGCGGCGCAGACAGCCGAAGGCTGCCCCGAAGGGGAGAGTAATTTGGCTAAGCCAAATTAGGAATCACTCCTGTCCGGGGCACCAAAAACAACGTATAGGGCCATGCATAGGGGTACAGAATCGCTCCATCGCTCATCTACAGAGCGTATTGGTTCTGGTTGACAAGAATTGACCTAAACCCTATTGCCATATGAAGTTATAAATTACTAATATGCATTTGGAATCAAGCCAACACATAACAATTAAATCAAAAAAATCGGAGTTATTTCTGGTTGCGGTTTTAATCTCTTTAAAAATAATAAAAAGGTGAGTTCATGAACTGGGAAGCGATAGGAGCACTCGGAGAAGTGTTAGGTGCCATTGCCGTGTTTATTTCATTGTCCTATTTGGCATTACAAATAAAGTCGAATACCGCATCAATGGAAGTTACAAGTCGGCAGAGTGTGGCCAACGAATACAGAGATTGGATTCGCGCATTTCATTCCTCCAATCCGGAGCACTTCACAATAGGCATGTCCGACTATCCGAACATGCCCTTTCGAGCACGATCTGAGTTCGCCGTCTGTTGCCATGATCTGGTGCTTTTCTATCAGTCGGCACAAGCCATGCACGAGGCAGGAACGCTGCCCGATGCAAATCATGAGCCTTACAGAGTCTGGGTGGCAGCTGTACTTAGCACCCCCGGTGGCCGTAACTTCTGGTCAGAGTGGAAGCCTGCCTACAATGAGGGAATGACATCGGCGCTGGAAGAAAGAATCGAGAAAGGCGGGCTGCCTAATCCACTTGAATTTCCCATGTTTCAGCTCGACAAAGGGTAGGAATTCACAATCAAATCTAAGAGAGGTTGAAACGGCTTCTTCTCAAAGTGATCGCCTTTCTTCTTATGTATATCCAAAATATGTCATCTGCACCGCTAAAATATATCTCCTGAACCCCAACGCAGAAAAGTATGGTTCCCCCAAACCATACTTTTAACTCTCAAGCTGCAATAGCCTCTATTCATGGCAGTAGAAACGGATGTCTAGCAATCTGCCTACTAGTAATCATGATGTGCGCTCTGTCGCGATTATGTTTACTAATCCGGTACCACAAACCGGCTATAACTCAAGTAATCTAAACAAAGGAAATATGTATGATTTCTAAAAAATTAGTAACAAAGACGTTTGCTTTAGCTTTTGCCGCCCTTACAGGTGCGGCAGTGCTGGCCAATCCGGTAGTTCAGAGAGTAGGGATTGCAGGGAGTGGCCCGGTCGGTGAGTTGGAGTCGTTTCTAGAAAGAGCTCGCAGCGTCGCAGGGGAGCTATCGCCGAATGTGACCACGTCAGCTGTGATTCTTACCAATACCTTTCATGGTCCGGTAGGCAGTAATGATGTTTCTATCGCGCTGACCTTCGACAGCCTAGAGGATTGGGCGGAATCAACGGCAATGCAGCGTGGCAACAGCAAATGGCAACAAGTTCTGCAAACGTTTCCTGTAGATAATTTCACGGTAAATTATCAGGGACTGAGCGAGATTGTTTGGAGCACTGATAATGCTGCGCCTGCTGAGGATGGAAATGTTTTGCTCGTTTATGGAGTATCTATAAACCAGGGCGGCCTAGCGCCGATGATGTCTTATCTGGAGCGAGTAGCTGATGCTTCTCGTGAATTAGGTGCGAATCCTACAATAAATTTATTGTCTCCTATCGTTGCCGGTCCAGGCACGGCACGAGCCAATATTATTGTACGGTTTGACAGCGCAGAAGCTTGGGCGTCTGCAGATGCAAGGCAAAATGCCAGCCAAGACTTTCAGCAAGCCTTCACGAGTTTTCCTGCGCAAAACTACACGATTAATTATAGAGGTATGTCGGTTGTCACAGCTGTCGATTAAGTTGTGAGGAAGAGGCGGCTAGCTATCCTCGGGGCCGCCTCTTTTTTTTAACGTTAGTTGTTAAGCGTGGGAGTGCTTCCCATACAAAATTCTAATCAATACTCTCATTAGAACGGTGATACCGCTCAACCACCGCTGGGTCCGGTGATATTTTCACTCCAGCTGCTTTCTTTCCTTCGTAATCCAGTGCCGATAACAAATAGCGCATGCTCTCAACCCGAGCTCGCTTCTTATCATTTGCTTTAACAATAATCCAGGGACTACAGGCTGTGTGAGTCTTGCTAAGCATCTCTTCTTTATATTTAGTGTAGGTATCCCAGTTTTCCTGCGCTTTGTCATCTACCGGGCTAATCTTCCATTGCTTCAAGGGGTTGTGTCGACGCGACTCGAAGCGACTCTCCTGAACGTCCTTGCCAATTGAGAACCAGAACTTAATTATCTCAATGTTGTCTTCATAAAGCATATGCTCAAATTCAGGAACTTGTTGCATGAAGGTCTTGTACTGCTTCTTGGTGCAGAAACCCATAACCGGTTCAACTACAGCGCGGTTGTACCAACTGCGATCGAAGAAAACTATCTCTCCTGGGTTGGGAAGGTGTTCAGTATAGCGTTGGAAATACCACTGGCCCTTTTCGACGTCAGAGGGTTTGCTTAAAGCAACGACTCTTGCGCTTCTTGGGTTGAGGTGTTCGATGAAGCGACGAATAGTTCCACCCTTGCCGGCGGCGTCTCTGCCTTCCATTATGACAGCCACCCTACGCCCTTCCAATTGCACCGATCGTTGCAGGCGCACCAGTTCAATCTGCAGCTTCTCCAAATCTTCTTCGTAACGCAGCTTTTCTAGCGCCTTGCTTACATCGATATTCTTAGTTGAGAGCAGCTTAAGCAAGCCGGCTTTGCTGTTAATGTCTTTCAGCTCTTCGCCGGTTAATCCGACATTTTTGAGAACCTTGCCAACATGTTTCTCATCCTGAGTAATAGCACGAGCCTTATTTGTATTTTTGCTAGGCACAAGTGTGGGCGCGGACTCTGTGCTTACTGTGTTGCTGCTCATCTTTTTTTTCCTCAAGTTAATTGAACAATACTCCTTTGCTCCTCTGTGAAATTCCAGCAGAAGGATCGTGAATTCTTGGCAAATTCAAATGGGAGTCTAGATCTGTAAGAGCACAGAATAAGAATAGCAGTAGCAGCACTCAAAAGCCCTTGCAGGACTTAGGCTAGCGTATTACAGAATGCCTCCATGTAGTAAGAGCTTGTCCCTGCTATGTTTGCGCCATATCAAGGTAGCTGCATTTGCTAAGACCTGGACGGAAGTGCTTAACAGTAGGGCGAAACAGGATAGAACTGTTGTCTTCTAATCTTGCGGTTTCTTAATCAGCTTAGGAATCAACAATGCCTAAAATCTATAAAGAGTCTTTCTATATGGATCACGAACCGAAGGAATTTTCCTAGAGACTGCAGATTCATTGGATTTCTGATTCTAGTATTATTCCTTAAGCTGGGATTTATCGATTAGTTGGTTGTTTTATGAGCATTGTTACTTCCCGCGCTCGAATTTTAGAAACTTTTACCAATCTACCCGATAAGTTTACCCTTCTTCTTTTCCCGTCCTTTGTTTGGGAAAAAATTCCTTCATTTCTCTTATGGAATTAGCCCCCAAATGGCTGTTTCAAAAGTGAAATCAGTCGGTTTTTTGCACTTATCAGTATGCTGATAATTCAAAATGCAGTTAATTTTCTCTAGATAAATCAAGCTATTGACCCCTCGGTATTTTTGGGTCGAGAATCGTTCATCCACTTATTTCAGGGTGTTCAGGAATTGGATAACGACACAGTCAATTCACAGTACATTTTGCAATAATTGGGTAAGTAGAGCCTGGTACATCTAAGAAGCATAAGGAAAGTGTCATGAGTAACGTGATCAATATGAGCGATTACCGAAAGAAATTGGCTACTGAATCGAGCGAAGCAATGCGCGATGGACTTATCCCTATTGAATTTGCGATAGGTGTGAATGATCGAGCTGTATGCTTGGACAAAATTACTAAGTACGGTGTGAGCTCTGTTCACGTGCGTATGGTGAACGACGAGCCGGGTGCGCTGCTCTATCTTATCGGGGTAGGCGAGGCGATCTGGTTAAACAAGAAGATCCTGGAAAAGGAAGATATCTCTGAAGAAGAGATTGAGCGTCGTATCGACCTGATTCAGATGATGGAAAACATGAATTTTGTAGGCATGGATGACTTGTGGGAGTCGTTCAGCAGCCAGAACAGCAGTCTGGTCTAATCGAACTGCTTCGCGGCATAAGGCAGACTCTGGATGCGAACTGCAGAGTCTGGCTGATCAGATAGTCGATACTCTTGCCCAGATTCTGCAGATTCACTGGCTAATACAGCCAACAGCAGAGCAGGCGTTTCGTCATTACTGTATGCGAGAATTCCACTTCCGCTAGACTCTATTGAATCAACACTACCTTGCTCAACCACGCGGCTATTTTCGGTAATCCTATGGCTTGAGTTAGCTAGGAAAAGGCGTTTCTTGGCAGTGCCGCGGTAGAACATACGCGCGACAATTTCTTGCCCCGTATAGCATCCCTTCTTGAAATCAATCAGCCCCGATATATCGTAGTTTAGCAATTGTGGAGTGTATTCTTCGCTCAGCTGTGGCGTTACGTGGATGATGCCAGCCTCTATTTCCACTCTTGACCACGCTCGCAGATCGTTGCTGACAGAAAGATCTGGGCTGGCAAGGAGCGCTGACTTCGCTGTTGATTCATGGAACCATATCTCGGCGCGCTTCGCAGAGCCGGGAAGCCGAATCACTGAGCAGTCAGTGCCTTGGCAGACCTCATCGGGAGCGTCCGGCAGTTTTAACTGCAAGAGGCTTACTGCGCTATCGACACTGTCCTCCATGCAGCCAAGTACGGTCGGTTTCGAGCTAGAATCACTGTTCAGTTGCTCGAGTTCGACCTTTGAAAAGACTGCATATTTACTGAGGGTTGCATGTATTTTTCCGGCCATGCCTGCGGCACACTGCAGGATAATCTCTTCATTTCGCTCAAGGAGTCGAAAATCGGCGATAACACGGCCCTTGAGATTGCACAGAGCTCCACTCAGACTGCGCTTAGCAGAGAGTAGGTCTGTGTTGCAGCTGAGTTGGCCCTGCAAGAAACTTTTACTGTCCGCGCCGCTAATGCGGATGAATTCGTAGGTCTCTAAAGGGTAAATACTGTTTTGCATAATCGAGGATGATACAGGGTTGCAGGGTTTCATAAAGCGGATGTCGCAAGTGTGCGCAAATTTCCGCATAATTCATATTCGCCGAATGTCTCGGCGGCTTACACAATTAGATGGCGACTAAATGCAGGAATTCAATAAACAGAAGATATTTTGGCATAGTCGTCGTGGCATGCTCGAGTTAGATCTACTCCTTGTTCCCTTCGCGACCGAGGTCTTCGAGTCGCTTTCCCGCCCAGATCAAGTGTTATACAGCGACCTGTTAAAAGAGGAAGATCAGGACTTGTTTACTTGGTTGATGCAACGCAGTGCGCCTAACGATCCGCGCTTTGAGCCTATTATTCGTCAAATATTGGCACATAACAGCGGCTCGGACTAGGCTTAGGCAAGTTCATTGCTAAGAGGCTGACGGCTGGTCTGCTCCGCATAGAGGGTGTGCCTAGGCGGCTCTCACTAACTGCTCCTATCTAAATACCTATGGTGAAATGTAGTCTGCTCTGGTCTCGCTGGGAGTTTTGTTTTGTGACTTCCTGTCATCTTGCTGCGGCGTTCTCTGCCTTGCTTGCCGATCTGTGGCTGACACTTGGAATCATAGCAGCCGGTGGGGTGAGTATGAGTTATTTACTATATCTGCAGGATCGATTTAACACCTTCTATGAAAAGAGACTGGGCGTCTGGCGGCGTACGAACACTGAACTAGTTATTGGAGAGCAGTCCGCGAGTTTGAGTTATCTCGGCAAAGTCAGACAGATGCAACTGCCGAACGTCAGCTATTCTAGTGAGTTTCTGCTGGTGCTAAGTTTTTTTCCTGAGGCTGAGGTTGAGAAGGGGGCAGGGAGAGCAGTTAATCTGGTGTTGTGGCCCGATAGCCTAGCCCGCAGAGAGAATAGACGCCTGCGACGCTATCTGCGCTTCGATCTGCCCTGCAAGCTCGGTTAGTGCGTGGTAGGAAATTAAGTAGATGCTTCGCCGGCAGCGGAAGGAGTGAGGATAGTGTCAGTAGGGTTTTCCGCGAGCTCAGGATAATCTAGCGTGAAATGCAGCCCTCGACTTTCCTTGCGTGCAATGGCGCAGGCGATAATCAGTTCCGACACGAGCGCGAGATTGCGCAATTCCAGCATATCTTTAGTAACGCGGTGTTTAGTGTAGTAATTCTGGACTTCTTCTCGCAGGATATTAATGCGCCGTTCTGCTCGCTGCAGGCGCTCATCATTTCTTACGATCCCAACAAAATCCCACATGCAGCGCCGCAGCTCATCCCAGTTGTGGGAGACAAGCACCTCGTCATCGGATTTCCTCACTCGGCTCTCGTCCCAGGCATCGATATCAATGCTATGGGTAGTAGAGGCGATTTTACTCTGGATGTCTTTCGCCGCTCCGAATGCCACTACGAAGCACTCTAGCAATGAATTACTCGCCATGCGATTGGCGCCGTGTAGGCCGGTAAAGCTGGTCTCACCGATGGCGTAGAGATTGTCGATGTCAGTTTTGCCATCCTTGTTTACCATGATGCCGCCGCAGGTGTAATGCGCGGCAGGTACGACGGGGATTCGATCGGTAGTTATATCGATGCCAAACTCTAGGCAGCGAGAATAGATAGTAGGGAAGTGCTCGGCCAGGAATTCCGCTGGCTTGTGGGAGATGTTCAGATAAACACAGTCGCAGCCTAGTCGCTTCATCTCGTGGTCGATTGCCCTGGCAACGATATCCCGCGGAGCTAGTTCTTCGCGGCTATCAAAGTTCGGCATGAACCTGCTGCCATCGGGTAGCTCCAGGGTGGCGCCTTCACCACGCAGGGCTTCGGTAATCAGGAAGGATTTGGCATGGGGATGAAATAAGCAGGTTGGATGGAATTGGTTGAATTCCATGTTGGCAACGCGACATCCTGCGCGCCAGGCCATGGCAATACCGTCGCCGCTGGCTCCATCGGGGTTCGTAGTGTACAGATAAGCCTTACTGGCTCCACCGGTTGCCAGAGCGACAAACTTGCTCTTGATGAGGTCTACGCTGCCAGACTCGAGATTTAGCACGTAAGCACCTACGCAGACGCTCCCAGAGCCATCTTCTAGGCTCTGTGTCACTAAGTCTACAGCGGTACAATCCGCTAGCAGTTCGATGTTTGGGTGGGCCTGGGCGCGCATTTGCAGGGTCTCGAATACCGCCTTACCGGTAGCATCCGTTGCATGGATTATGCGCCGTTGGCTGTGCCCGCCTTCTTGAGTCAGATGCAAGGAACTTAGCTCTCCCGAGAGGGATTTGTCGCTATTGTCCAAGTTCTTCTTTGTGGTGAAGGGGACACCTTGCTCCACTAGCCACTTCACCGATTCGGCGCTCTCGGCGACAATATGCTCAACTATATCTTCATGGCACAGACCTACACCGGCGGAAAGTGTGTCTGTAACATGGGATTCGATGCTGTCTGATTCATCCAGCACGGCGGCAATGCCGCCCTGAGCATAAAATGTGGCTCCCTGATTGAGATCGCCCTTGCTAAGCACGGCCACGCGGGCAAAATCTGCCGATTTCAGGGCTAGCGTGAGGCCGGCAGCGCCACTGCCAATGACCAAGATGTCGAATTGTAGCTGATGTTGGCTTGTAGAAGACTTCATAAGAGTTCTTCAACTAATTGAATTAGTTGGATTTTGTTTCTATTTGTGAGTTGAAAAAAGCTAAGCCTGTTGAGCTTATTACCGGCAAGGTGAAGCACTTGCCTGCGTGCGAGCGAGGATTCTTGCACAGTTGCACCGAAGATCTCTAGCCTAATAATGTTTGGGACTCATCTCGATTGCATAAAAATGCCATAATTTGCCTCAATACGAGAACTTTTGCAGAAACACGTTGTCTATCGATGTGAATGAAAGCATTTGTTCCCTGTAGTGTCGTATTAGAACCCCAGCAATAACGGAGTTGGAACAGATGTCAGAGGATACGGATCAACAATTAGTTGACCGGGTTTTAAGCGGCAATAAAAACGCATTTAACCTCTTGGTTTTGCGTTACCAGCACAGAGTATCGGCCTTAGTAAGGCGTTTCATCCACGATCCACATGAAGCTGAAGATGTTTGCCAGGAAGCCTTTATTAAAGCGTATAGAGCTTTGCCTTTATTTCGTGGCGATAGTGCTTTTTACACGTGGTTGTACCGCATAGCGGTCAATACAGCGAAGAATTATCTGGTCTCAAGGAATCGAAGACCACCTGCTAGCGATGTAGAAGTAGAGGACGCGGAGCAGAGTGAAATAGGCAGCGTACTGCGGGAGATTGAAAACCCCGAGAGTAAGCTGGCCACCGCCAAACTAAAATTGGCGATTGAACAGGCGATAGAAGATTTACCGGAAGATCTGCGCACCGCGTTTACGCTTCGCGAGTTTTCAGGGCTGAGCTATGAGGACATTACCGAAGTCATGGACTGTCCAGTAGGTACAGTACGATCGCGGATATTTAGAGCCAGAGAAGCAATTGACAAGAAGATTAAGAATTTACTCGAATAATCACAGGGGTGCTCAATGAGCCAGAACGACTCAGAGAATATAAGCGAAACAATATCTGCATTACTCGATAACGAGGCAGATGACTTAGAATTGCGCCGCTTTCTAAAATCCTGTGAGCAGGATCCAACTTTGCTGGAGACTTGGGAGCGATATAGTCTAGTTCAGTCAGCCCTGCACGAATCAGTGAGGCCCGTGAAAGTGAGCCTTAGTCAGCGCATAGCAACACAAATTGAGCAAGAGGCGCCATTGTCGGCAACAGCAACGGCAGCAACACCGGTCCAATCTACCTGGAAGGAAAGTTTTACCAAGATGGCAATCGCCGCTTCTGTCGCTGCGGTATTCCTCGTTACTGTACAGGTCAATTTAGATAGTGGCTCTGCAACCTCTGCTGTTCCTGCGATCGCCGAGCAATCTGCAGCTAACACCGAATCGCTGGCAGCAACTACGCTGTTAGCCGAATCGAGCAGCGATGCAGCTATGGTAAATGGCGGAATGCTAACGGAATACATCGAGAGCCTGACTCTTGACGATGACGAACCGCTGCGTATCGAGCATATCCAAGATTCACCACTGTATCGTCTGGTCAACGAGCTGCAGGAAAGGCCTTAAAGCAACCCTCGAATACCTCTTAGGCCCAGTCCGTCCGGCTTGCGCGCTCCCCTTACCCTTGTGCTAAAGTAGTGCCTCGATTCAGGTTCGCCCTTGGCTGAGTTCAGTTTGCGGTGCCAGCCTGTGCAGTATTTCATAGACTCGGAAACCCTTTATGCGAATTCTCAGTGAAGCAAGCCTCAAGTTGTCATCCATCGGCTTTGTAGTTGTCTTATTCCTCGCGGCGAGCGCTAGCAGCTACGCTCAAGGAGTGCTGCCAAATTTTGCCGACCTTGTTGAAAATAATGCACCGTCAATTGTTGAGATTTCCACTACCCGAAGTGTCTCCGGCCAAAGCGCCATAGGCGATGATGAAATTGAAGAGTTATTGCGACGATTGAACCCGGGGCAGGAGCCAGATCTCAATATTGAAGGCTTACCTGAGCAGCGCCAACGCGGCGCGGTAGGTTCTGGCTTTGTTATTTCCTCTGACGGTTACATCATGACAAACAATCATGTCGTTGCGGATGCCGATGAAATACAGGTTAGTCTCAACGATCGAAGAGTCTATGATGCCAAAGTCATAGGACTCGATGAGCCTTCTGATCTTGCCTTGTTGAAGATAGACGCGACAGATTTGCCCTACGTTGATTTCGGTGATTCCGACAGCCTTCGAGTGGGGGATTGGGTATTGGCGATTGGTTCGCCATTCGGCCTGGAGTTTTCGGCAGCCGCCGGCATTGTGAGCGCAAAAGGGCGTTCTATGCCTGGCAGATCGACTTACAACTACATGTCCTTCATTCAGACGGATGTTGCTATCAATCAGGGTAATTCGGGCGGTCCTTTGTTTAATTTGGCGGGCGATGTCATTGGTATCAATTCGCAGATCCTGAGTAGCACTGGCGGCTCAAACGGTATTTCTTTTTCCATTCCCAGCAATGTGGCGATGAATGTCATGGAGCAATTGCGTGACACCGGCGCAGTCGAGCGCGGCTTATTGGGCGTGCGTATGCGTGAGGTGGACTATGCGCTTGCCGAAATTTTCAATATGGATAGACCGCGGGGCGCATTCGTCGATGATGTGCAGTTCGAGAGTCCAGCAGAAGAGGGAGGCGTCTTGATTGAGGATATTATTCTCGAATTCAACGGTCACAACATTCAGCATTTTACCGATCTGCCTTTCTACGTTGGCCAATATCGACCGGGTACAGCGGCGAAGATGGTTGTGTATCGTGAAGGCGAGCTCAAAAACCTCACCGTTGTTTTGGGTAGTTCGCCGACTAATAGCGTGGCTGTCGCCGAGCCGGTGGTTGTGCGCGAACGCGGCAATCCCCTGGGCTTTCGTGTCAGCGAGCTTAGCGATGATATGCGCAGGGTAACTGGATTGAGCGGTGTGCAAATTGCAGAATTGAATGAGGGCCCTGGCCGTGAGGCAGGCTTGCTGGTTGGAGATGTTATCGTTTCACTCAATCGGCAGGAGATCGACTCGGCCGATAAATTTGCGCTTGTCGCGAGTGATTTGCCTGAATCTGGCTTCGTTCCCGTTCGCATAGTACGCGAGGGTCAGGGCACCACTATGGCGCTGGAACTTGCCCCTTAGGCTGTGGCGTTTCTAAGGCCTGTTAGCCCACAGCTTACAGGCCTGATTCTACGCGGCTTAACTCACTAATTCTCCTGACACTCGCTTTGATTTGCTGTAGACTTGCCCGCTTGATTTCACCCTGTCTAATTCCTCCAACTGTGACCCATTTGCTTCGTGACTGACTTAAGCCACATTCGAAACTTTTCGATTATCGCCCATATCGACCACGGTAAGTCTACGCTTGCCGATCGCTTCATTCAGACCTGTGGTGGTTTGAGCGACCGCGAAATGGATGTGCAAATTCTCGATACCCTTGATATTGAGCGCGAACGCGGTATCACTATCAAGGCCCAGAGCGTGACTCTGTATTACGATGCGCTGGATGGTAAACGCTATCAGTTAAACTTTATCGACACCCCCGGCCACGTTGATTTCACCTACGAAGTTTCACGCTCACTTGCCGCCTGCGAGGGCGCACTGCTGGTCGTGGATGCTGGGCAGGGTGTAGAAGCCCAGTCTGTTGCGACGTGCTATACCGCAATAGAGCAGGGCCTCGAAGTAATTCCCGTACTCAACAAGATGGATCTGCCGCAAGCAGAGCCGGATCGTGTGCGCGTGGAGATAGAAGAGATAATCGGCATCGATGCCTCGGAAGCTGTCTGCGCGAGTGCAAAGTCCGGTCTCGGCATCAACGAAATCCTCGAACAGATCATCCTCAAAATTCCACCGCCGGTGGGAGATAGAGACGCCGATCTGCAGGCGTTAATCATCGACTCTTGGTTCGATAATTACCTAGGTGTAGTGTCCCTAGTGCGCGTCATGGCAGGCACCCTTAACAAGGGCGACAAGATTATTGCAAAGTCCTTGGGCAAGTCTCATGTGGTAGACAGTGTAGGCGTGTTTACCCCGAAGCGCACCGAGACAGGCAGTTTGGCGGCGGGCGAAGTTGGATTCATCGTTGCCGGTATTAAGGAAATTCTAGGGGCGCCGGTAGGCGACACAATTACTCTCGCGAGTAGTCCCGATGTGGCTGCGCTCGATGGCTTTCGAAAAATACAGCCGCAGGTCTATGCCGGACTCTTCCCGGTATCTTCCGATGATTTCGAAAACTTTCGTGACGCCTTATCGAAGCTAACATTGAATGATGCATCTCTGCACTTTGAACCCGAAAATTCTGATGCCCTAGGCTTCGGTTTTCGCTGCGGTTTTTTGGGTATGCTGCACATGGAAATTATTCAGGAGCGGCTAGAGCGTGAGTACGACCTTTCGCTGATTACTACGGCGCCCACGGTTGTCTATGAAGTGTTGTTAGAGAATGGCGAGCAGCTCAAGGTAGATAGCCCTTCGCGTCTGCCTGCAGTAACGTCCATCGCAGAGATGCGCGAGCCTATAGTGAAGGCGAATATTCTCGTTCCACAGGAGCATTTAGGCAATGTGATAACACTCTGCGTAGAGAGACGGGGTGTGCAGAAAGACATGCAGTTTATCGGCAAGCAAGTCTCACTAACCTATGAATTGCCGATGAGCGAAGTGGTGTTAGATTTCTTCGACAAGCTAAAGTCGACGAGCCGCGGCTACGCCTCTCTCGACTATCAATTTGAGCGTTTTGAGCCAGCAAATTTAGTGCGTTTAGATATTCTAATAAACGGCGATAGAGTAGATGCGCTCGCAATTATTGTGCACCGTGATCATGCGCAATCGAAGGCTAGATCCTTAGTGGAGAAGATGAAGGAATTAATTCCGCGCCAGATGTACGATGTGGCTATTCAAGCTGCTATAGGCGGACAAATCGTCTCTCGACAGACGGTAAAAGCGCTGCGCAAGAACGTTACGGCGAAGTGCTACGGTGGTGACATTTCCCGTAAGAAGAAACTGTTAGAAAAACAGAAAGCGGGTAAGAAAAGAATGAAGCAGGTAGGTAACGTTGAAGTGCCGCAGGAAGCATTTTTGGCGGTGCTAAAAGTTGATAGCTAGTTCTAAAATAAACGATAGATAAGAACGAAATGGATATAGATTTTTCACTAGTATTGGTTTGCCTCGTTGGGGCCTGCGGAGCGCTGTGGCTGCTCGATAGTCTATGGATCAAGAAGTATCGCCTGCAAGCCATCGCGGATTATGAAGCGACTCAAGCGAAGGGAAAGAGCGAAGAGAAAGTAGCGCAGGACATCGCTGGCTTGTCGCAAGAGCCAATGATTATAGAGTACGCGAAGTCCTTTTTTCCCGTACTGCTGATCGTCTTAATGCTGCGTTCATTTCTAGTAGAGCCCTTTCAAATACCAACTGGCTCGATGATCCCAACACTAGAGGTTGGAGATTTCATTCTCGTCAATAAATACGCCTATGGTGTTCGATTGCCGGTAATCGGGACTAAAATTATTGATGTTGCGGATCCAGAGCGCGGGGATGTCATGGTTTTCATTCCGCCCCACGTAGATAGCTATTATATTAAGCGAGTTATCGGCTTGCCGGGCGATACAATACGTTATGAGGACAAGCGATTGTTCGTCAACGGTGAGCTGGTCAGTGCAGAGTTTGTCGAAGATATAACAATAGAGACGAATCTCGGCGACTTAGCCGGCACCCTGTATACAGAGACTATTAACGGTGTCGAGCACGCTACTCAGCATATAACAGCTGTGAACAGACAGCGTTCGCGTACCACCTGGGTAATCCCGAACGGGCATTATTTCATGATGGGCGACAACCGAGACAATAGCGCCGATAGCCGAGAATGGGGCACGGTGCCAGAGAAAGACATAGTGGGCAGGGCGATAGCGGTTTGGATGCACAAGGAGCCGGGGCTAAATTTGCCAACCTTTGCCAGAAATCAGGGAATCAAATAGTATTGTTGTGACAGTTGTGACAGTTGTAACGGAATTGACGGCTTCTACTCCGTAAGCTTGGCTGTCTGGCAATTTACCACCACACTATTAGTCTTTCAGCAGTAGTTAACTTAACAGCAATCAGCACAACTTTCCCACGGGTGAGGCGATGAGACAGATAAAATCAAAAAGCTTAAGAGAGCAAGCGGGCGTTTCCAAGTTTGGCATGCTTATGATGTTCATTTTGATCGTGGCATTTCTAACCTTTGGCTTGAAAGTAGTTCCTTTGTATGTCGATCATAATCTGATCGCAGGGGTTTGTGAGGAGCTAATCGAAAGCGGTGAAGCGGCGAATATGAGCACTACTGATGTTCGTCAACGTGTCTCAAATACTTTACGCATCAATAACGTAACCGATTTTGATTTGTCTTCCATTACGGTTCGCAAAGAAAATAACCAAGCCATCATTACTATCGACTACGAACGCCGTGTTGAACTGGTAGCGAATCTTGATGTTGTGGCAAAATTCAACACCGTTCTGCAATAGATGGTCAATAAACTAGAAACCCTCCAGCAGTCTTTAGCCTACGAATTCTCCAATCCGGAGTTGGCGCAGCGAGCGTTAACTCACCGCAGTGCAAATGCAGCACACAATGAACGGCTTGAATTCCTAGGGGACTCTCTTTTGGGGTTCATTGTTGCGGAAACCTTGTTCACATTGAATCCGCAGGCCAGCGAGGGGGAACTCAGTAGAATGCGTTCAGCCCTAGTCAATAAGAATGCGCTAGCTGCAGCGGCAAGAAGTCTTGGAATAGGCGCCTATCTGCAGCTTGGAACTGGCGAGGCAAATAGCGGCGGTAGCGACCGAGACTCTATTCTCGCAGATACAGTAGAAGCCCTAATAGCTGCCATCTACCTCGATGGCGGAATAGAGCCTTGCACTACATTCGTAAAAAAAATCAGTGAGAGTAAACTGGCTGTTGATGCAGCTGCGACTGAGAAGAAAGATGCAAAGACTCGCCTGCAGGAGTTTCTGCAAGCGCAGGGAAAGAGTTTGCCTAAATACCAAGTAGTGGAAATTAGTGGTGCAGCCCATGAACAGGTGTTTCATATTAAATGCAGGCTGGATTCGCTAGGCACAGAAGCAGCGGGCTCAGGTTCCAGTAAACGCGAGGCTGAGCAAGCAGCCGCAAAGAAAATATTAGGCGCGATAGAGGCGACAACAAACCAGGTATGAATAAACCCACCGAGCAAATCACACCCCCCAGTCGCTGTGGCTATATCGCCATTGTGGGTCGTCCTAATGTGGGCAAATCGACTCTGCTGAATCATCTATTACATCAAAAGATTAGTATTACTTCGCGCAAGCCACAGACTACCCGTCATAGAATCATGGGAATCAACAGTGACGAGCACCACCAGTGTTTGTTTGTCGATACGCCAGGATTGAATGCTCAATTCAACAAGGCGTTGAACAAGGTTATGAATGACACCGTGCTCAACGTGATTAAAGACGTGGATGTGGTGTTATTCGTCGTGGAACGGTTCATCTGGAATGAAGCGGATCAGTATGTATTGGATGCGCTCACCTATGCGAAAGTGCCTGTGCTTTTAGTCATCAATAAAATTGACCTGGTGCAGGACAAGGAAGAGTTGTTACCGCACATTGCAAAATTAGCGCAGAAACGCGAGTTTGCCGAAATTGTTCCAGTCTCTGCTTTAGGCGGTCACAATCTCGACACCATCGATCAGTTGGTTAAGGGCCTGTTGCCGGAAGCACCATTTCTCTTTCCCGAAGATCAGGTAACCGATAGAAGTTCTAAATTTCTCGCTGCCGAATTGATACGTGAAAAAGTGACTAGGCAGTTGGGCGATGAATTGCCCTATGAAGTCACTGTGGAGATCGAGAAATTCGAGACTGTTAAGTCTGTATTACATATTCACGGCCTAATCTTAGTAGACAAGAAGGGGCAGAAGCGCATAGTGATTGGCAAAGATGGCGATCGCTTAAAACAGATTGGTAGCTCGGCTCGGGAAGACATGGAAACGGCATTTGAGAGTAAGGTTATGCTGAACCTTTGGGTAAAAGTAAAATCCGGCTGGGCTGACGACGAAAGAGCCTTGCAGAGTCTGGGTTATGTAGACAGGTAGTTGCCAGGGGTGTGCGCCATTGCCCGTTAAGGACAGTGTGAGTGCGCTTCAGTTCAGTTTTTTTTGGCGCACACAATGCTGCAAGTTCATGAATGGTTTTTCAGCATCGATTAAATAGCAGCTAGATAGAGCGGTCGAGACGATCATGGATTCGAGAGTTGCACTACAGCCGGCTTACGTATTGCATAGCCAGCCTTTTCAGAATACTAGCCTGTTAGTAGATTTCTTCACCATGGACTATGGCCGCGTCCGCGCAGTTGCTAAGGGTGCGCGCAGCGCTAAGTCAAAATACCGTTCCCTTCTTCAGCTTTTTCAGCCGCTATTAGTTTCGCTCTCCGGTCGTGGTGAGTTGAAAACATTAACCGGTTTGGAGAGTAGTCTGGGTGCGATGAGACTAGAAGGGCAGCGTCTGTTTAGCGGGATGTATACCAACGAGCTATTGACGCGATTGTTAATGAATCACGTTGAGCACAAACAACTCTATCTCGCCTATCAGGATACCCTTGCAGCCTTGCAAGGAGATGCAGACATCCAATTGCTGCTGCGTCAGTTCGAATTGTGTCTCTTGAGCGAGTTAGGCTATGGCATCAATCTGGATTCGGATTGTCACTCTCAGGAACCGATCGAAGTTGATCGAAGTTATCGATTCACGCCGGATGTTGGCTTCCAGGTTTTAACGGATGAAAGCCAACACAACAGCAATAAGGTCTACCTAGGAGCGCATATCGTCTCCCTGCGCGAGCATGACCTTGCGGATGCTGAGGTGGTCAAAACCGCCAAGCGGCTCCTGAGAACGGCATTGGCTGCGCATCTAGGCGGCAAGCCTCTTCATAGCCGCAGCCTATTTGCGAAGTAATTGAAGCAAAGCCTCAGCTGAACCGAGTTTTCCTTAGCTCCTGAGATCACGCGCCAGCTTTCGTCTGCGGCGCTTTCCGTGTAGAATTTTGCGCTTTCCAACTCCTACTAATCCTAGTTCATTTGAGCTAGGCGCCGGCCACTATTCTTATGTCCTATCAAAGCATTCAGGCACAAATTGGCAACACGCCTTTGGTGAAGCTGCAGCGTTTGCCAGGTGATACTAGCAACACAATCCTGGCAAAACTGGAGGGTAATAATCCAGCCGGTTCGGTGAAGGATAGGCCGGCGCTTAGCATGATTCAGCAGGCTGAACTTCGCGGTGAAATTCAGCCCGGCGATGTGCTCATAGAAGCCACCAGTGGCAACACAGGCATTGCGCTAGCCATGGTCGCGGCGGTGATGGGCTATCGGATGATTCTAATCATGCCGGACAATATGAGCGATGAGCGTAAGGCTTCGATGACGGCCTACGGAGCAGAGCTGATTAGTGTAAGTGAGGAAGAGGGCATGGAAGGTGCTCGTGATTTAGCCGCACGCATGCATTCGGCCGGCAAAGGCAAAGTGCTAGATCAATTTGCTAATCAAGATAATCCAAACGCGCATTACGTGCATACTGGCCCAGAAATCTGGCGCGATACCAAGGGTGAGGTAACGCATTTTGTTAGTTCCATGGGGACTACAGGCACAATAATGGGCGTATCACGCTATTTGAAAGAACAGAATTCAGAAATAGAAATTATCGGTCTGCAGCCGAAGGATGGATCTCGCATTCCGGGCATTCGGCGTTGGCCCGAAGAGTATCTTCCTTCCATATTCGATCGTAGTCGCGTCGACAGTGTGGTGGATGTTGAGCAGAGTGATGCAGAGCACATGATGAAAGAGCTAGCGAAGCAAGAAGGCATTTTTTGTGGAGTTTCTTCCGGCGGCTCTATCTATGCCGCACTGCAGTTATCAGCGCAGGTGAGTAACGCCACCATAGTCGCGATAATCTGTGACCGTGGTGATCGTTATCTTTCCACTGGCGTATTTCAATAATCGCGCCTGACTAACCCTTAATCTAAGCACGTGAGCCGCTCTCATTATTGGTGCGCGCTACATCACCTACCGAGTTAACAACGAATTCAACTATGAGCAGACGCAGACACCGACGTGGCAAACTTCCAACCGAGCCCATTACCCTCGAGATAAAATCCCTAAGTCATGAGGGGCGTGGCATTGCACATCCCGAGGGCAAAGTAGCCTTTGTAGATGGTGCGCTAGCGGGAGAGCAGGTGTCCGCCACCTACGTTAGGCGCCGTGGTCGATTTGATGAGCTAAAAACCATCGAGGTGCACAAGGCATCGGAGCACAGAGTAATTCCTCCCTGCGAATTTGCAGGCCTATGCGGGGGTTGTTCATTGCAGCATATGGATAGCGATGCGCAGATCGAGTTCAAGCAATCTGTGCTGCTCGAGCAGATGCAGCATGCAACCGGCAAAGAAATGGCTGCTATCGAGCTGCTGCCAAAGCTGCAGGATACTACGCAGTTTTATCGACGCAAGGCGCGGCTCGCGGTTCGTGTCGTTACTAAGAAGGGCGGTGCGCTAGTAGGGTTTAGAGAAAAATACAGTAGCTTCATTGCGGATATGGATAACTGCAAGGTGCTGGTAGAAGAAGTAGCTGTCTTGATTCGTCCGCTGCGCAGCCTGATTACCGGTTTGCAGGGCAATCTAAACATTCCGCAGATAGAAGTAGCGGTCGGTGAAGAGCTGCAAAACGATGCAGATGCTGCTGAAGCTTCGTCAGCAGAGGCGCGACTTCAAGTCGCGTTGGTTTTTCGTCATCTGCAACCGCTGTCTGAATCCGATACACAAAGTTTAGTTCAGTTTTCCCAGGAGCACGGTATCCAGCTCTACCTGCAGCCTGGGGGGAATGACACTGTCCACAAGGTATTCCCCGCGGACGCAGTAGAGCGCTTGCAATACTATCTTCCCGAGTTTGATTTGCAGCTAAATTTTCACCCCATGGACTTCACTCAAATTAATGCAGGCATCAATCGAAAGATTGTTAGCCAGGCATTGTCGCTACTCGAATTGAGCGAAGAAGATACAGTATTGGATCTGTTCTGCGGCCTCGGTAACTTTACGCTGGCTAGTGCGCGCCGAGCTAAAAAAGTTGTGGGTGTAGAAGGAAGTCAGGAGATGGTGCTGCGCGGCTCAGAGAACGCATCTCTTAATGGTTTAGAGAATGTCGAATTTCATGCTGCCGATTTGTTTCAGCCCATAGCAGAAAAAGAGTGGGCCGCGCAGAAATTCAGTAAAATAATCTTAGATCCGCCAAGATCTGGAGCTATCGAGATAATTCCGGAAATTGCAAAACTTGGAGCCAAGATTATCGTCTATGTTTCCTGTAATCCTGCAACGCTAGCAAGAGATACCGCTGAATTGATTAGTGCGGGTTATCGATTACGAGCGACTGGGGTAATGGATATGTTTCCCCATACGACGCATGTAGAATCGATGGCCGTATTCGATGCGGGGAAACGCTCGAAAAAATAACACTGAGCCTAATTTAAACGCGATGTAGCGGAGGTAGTGATAGTTGAGTACAGGAAATACTGGTGAATTAGACGCGCTCACGGCGATCGATCGATTGATTGCAATTATGACGATGTTACGCGACAAACAACACGGCTGCCCTTGGGATCTGGAGCAGACCATCAAGTCGCTACTCCCTTACACGCTTGAGGAGGTCTATGAAGTTGCAGATGCTATCGAGAACAACGATCTGGTAGAGCTTGAAGATGAGTTGGGAGATCTATTGTTTCAGGTGATCTTCTATGCCCAAATCGCTAAGGAGCAAGGCGCCTTCGATTTTCAGGACATTGCGACCGCCATAAGCGATAAGTTAGTAAGAAGGCATCCCCATGTTTTTCCCGATGGTGATGTTGAGCAATTCGGAATTCCGCAAGACATCAGCGCGCAACAGGTAGTAGTCAATTGGGAAGCCATAAAAGAGATTGAGCGAGAAGAGAAGCGCAAGAAAGGCGGCAAACAAGCCGTACAGGAAAAAGTGAGTTTGTTGGATGATGTGCCAAGAGCATTGCCTGCAATGGAGCGAGCACGTAAGCTTCAAAAACGTGCCGCACAAGTAGGATTTGATTGGACTGAAGTGGCTCCAGTCCTCGCAAAGTTGAAAGAGGAAGTGGCGGAATTTGAAGAAGCCTTAGCCAGCGGCAACCACGAAAGAATGAGCGACGAATTAGGCGACGTGTTGTTCGCAGCTGTCAATCTGGCGCGACATGGCAACATAGAGCCTGAAGTAGCGCTTAGATCGGCAAATCGTCGCTTTGAAGCACGATTTAAATGGATCGAGACGGCCCTATCGGCACAGGGCAAGGTGTTTAAAGACGCAAATTTAGAGGAATTGGATGCACTTTGGGACCAAGCGAAGGCTACTGGTCTGTAAAGCGTGCACATCGAATAACACGAACTATTACAATTAGGACACAGGAGTACGGAATGAGAGTTATTTTGTTAGGGGCGCCAGGCGCAGGTAAGGGAACACAAGCACAATTCATCTGCGAGCACTTTGGAATTCCGCAAATTTCAACCGGCGACATGCTGCGTGCAGCGGTTAAGGCGAAGACAGAGTTGGGTATGCAGGTTGAGCAGGTGATGGCATCTGGCGGCTTGGTTACCGATGAAATAATCATCGCATTAGTAAAAGAGCGTATTCAGGCGGACGACTGCAAATCAGGGTTCTTGTTTGATGGATTTCCCCGCACTATTCCCCAAGCGGAGGCAATGGTTGAGGCGGCTGTTCCGATCGACGTGGTACTGGAAATCGATGTAGCCGATGACGAAATTGTGAAGCGCTTGGGAGGCAGGAGAGTGCATCCGAATTCAGGTCGCGTCTACCATGTTGAGTTTAATGCGCCGAAGGTGGCGGGTAAGGACGACGAAACAGGTGAAGATCTAATTCAGAGAGAAGATGATCAAGAAGATACAATACGTACGCGTTTAGATGTTTATCATGAGCAGACAGAGCCATTGGTTAAATTTTATCAGGATATTGAAGCGAAAGATCAGTCTGTAAAAGTTATAAAGGTAAATGGCATTGCTAGTGTGGATTCAATAAAGGAGCAGATTCTCGCGTCCTTAATTTAATGCTTAGCGCTGACAAAGCGTTTTTCAGAACATACAAAAACCAGGCTACGGCCTGGTTTTTTAGTTCCAGAAGTTAGGTTTACCAGCGATACTGTCCATCACTATGTGTTCTTGTAACGAAATTACACACTTGCCTGCAGTGCAACGCATTTCAATTCCTGTTAAGTGGTTCACAGTAGTCGCGCTTACTACTGCAGTAGCTTCTCTCTAGCAATTATTCGATGGCTTTTAATATGTATCTCAATGGTAGTTGTTAGAAGTATGGCGTTATTGTTGAAACACAGAGTTCGATCAATGTTTGCTCAAATAGGAAGATTTTAGAAACGAATAAAATAAAAGTTGGCAGATAAATTGCTATTTTATGCGCCTGTTTTTAGTTATGTGATCAATATTCCATCATGTTTTCTTAAAGTTTTCATTATAGCTAGCGAAATAGAGGTTGATACCACGCAAAGGTGGGTATTATGCATGGACTGTTCAAAAGAATTTTTGCGTAACAGTTGTTGCAGAGAGAGTTTGCTGTAAGCCAGATTATTTATGTGATATGTTGCCGGCGAGCAGTGGTTACAATTCTTCAACTTAAGCGGGCACGATTCATAACCTAGGAGAGAAACGAGTATGGCTAAAGTTAAGGCAAAAAAGAGAAAACCAGCAAAGAAAAAGTCAGTGGCTAAGAAAGTAAGTAGCCCAGCTTTGTCTAAAGCAAATGCCGCAGTAGCGAAACTTGAAAAAGCATCTAAAGCAGCAGCCAAAAATGTAGCAGCAGCAAGAAAGAAAGCTGTCGCTGCGAAGAAGGCTGCAGCAAAAACTAAAACAGCAGCTAGCAAAAGAGCTGCTAAGTCAGCTCAAGGCGCAGTAAAGAAAGCGTCTGCATCAGCAGCTGCAACTAACGCGAAGATCAGAACAGCAAAAGCCAGAGCTAGAGCCGCAGAAGCTGCAGCGAAGGCCGCAGCAGCAAAAGCTGCAGCTGCAGCTAAGGCTGAAGCCGATCTAAATAAGGCAGTAAAAGCGTTTACTGCTGCGTTTAAAGCTAAGCAAGCGAAGGCAAAAGCAAAACTAGCAGCCAAGAAGGCGCGTAAAGATGCTGCAGCCGCTAGAAAAGCCGCAGCAAAGGCCGCCAAGAAGGAAAAGGCTGCAGCAAAGAAAGCCGCAGCTAAAGCAAAGGCAGCCGCACGTAAAGCTGCTAAGAAGAAGCCAGCGAAGAAGAAAGCTGCTAAGAAGAAGGTAGCTAAAAAGAAGGCAACAAAGAAGAAAGCTAAGAAGAAAGCAGTAAAGAGACGCTCAGCGGCGAAGAAAGCCTCTCCTAAGAAAGTTGCTAAGCGTAAGCCAGCTGCTAAGAAGAAGGCCGCCAAGAAGAAGGTAGCTAAGAAGAAAGTTGCCAAGAAGAAAGTTGCCAAGAAGAAGGTAGCTAAGAAGAAGGTAGCTAAGAAGAAGGTTGCCAAGAAGAAGGTTGCTAAGAAGAAAGTTGCCAAGAAGAAGGTAGCTAAGAAGAAGGTTGCCAAGAAGAAGGTAGCTAAGAAGAAAGTTGCCAAGAAAAAGGTAGCTAAGAAGAAGGCTGCTAAAAAGAAAGCAGTAAAGAAGAAAGCCAAGAAAAAGACGGTTAAGCGCAGATCAGCAGCCAAAAAGGCGTTAAAGCGTAAAGTTGCTAAGCGTAAAGCACCTGCAAAGAAGAAAGCAGCCAAGAAGAAGGTCGCTAAGAAGAAAGTAGCTAAGAAGAAGGTTGCTAAGAAGAAAGTAGCCAAGAAGAAGGTTGCTAAGAAGAAAGTAGCTAAGAAGAAAGTAGCCAAGAAGAAGGTTGCTAAGAAGAAGGCGAAGAAGAAAGCTGTAAAGCGTAGATCGGCCGCAAAGAAGGCCACAAAGCGCAAAGTAGCTAAGCGTAAAGCGCCTGCAAAGAAGAAAGCAGCCAAAAAGAAGGTCGCTAAGAAGAAAGTAGCGAAGAAGAAAGTAGCGAAGAAGAAAGTAGCGAAGAAGAAGGTTGCTAAGAAGAAAGTAGCGAAGAAAAAGGTAGCCAAGAAAAAGGTAGCCAAGAAGAAGGCCGCTAAGCGAAAGGCTCCCGCTAAGAAGAAGGCTGTAAAGAAGAAAGCAGCAAAAAAGAAGGCTCCAGCCCGCAAGAAGAAGTAGGGCCTAAGCTGGATTGAGTGACTTTAGCCAGTACATCCACCGCCAGCGTGTCCGCTCGCAGGCGGTGGATGGATACTCAAAACTTGTAAAAAATCCTTGTTGGTAAGTGCCAGCAGGGATTTTTTCTATTATAGCGCTGCAATATAGCGCAGAGACTCTAGGTCGTACTGAATCTAAAAATGAATACCATACTGACAATAGATACTTCGTCCACCAACTGCTCTGTAGCACTGCAGAGCGCAGGTGTCCTTATCGAGAGGGTAAGCGAGGCGCAGCGACAATCGGCTCAGCGTGTGCTTCCCATGATATCCGAGCTGCTGCTTGAGGCGAATATTCAGATTAGTGATATCGGACTAATTGCGGTCGTAGCAGGGCCAGGTTCGTTTACGGGAGTTAGAATAGGTGTGGCGGTAGCTCAAGGGCTGGGCTTAAGCAGTGCGATACCTGTTGTGCCGCTCTCATCGCTAGCTTTGCTGGCAATGGCGGCAGTTTTCCAGAATTCCTCCGATCGTGTACTGGTTAGCGAAGAAGCAAGGGAAGGTGAACTCTATTTTGCTGCTTACCAAAGCTCTGATCAGCAAGGTGTAGAGATAGTTGGCAGGGAACAAGTTGCGTTGATTGAAGATCTAGACCCGTTACCCGAGAAATTGGTAGGCGAAAGTTGGTGTCTCGCCGGTGGAGGGTGGAGTAGGCAGGATGAAATACTGCGGCATTTTGCTTGCAGTGCTTCTGCTGAACCGAACATACCGTTGATAAGCAACCAGCTAATAGCGAGATTAGGGTTGTTGCGTTTTAACTGTGGCGAAGCAGTAGATGCTGCGCAGTTACGGCCAAACTATGTGAAAGAGCAATTAGACTATACTTAGTCTGATTCGTGGCAAGTAGTGATAGTAATTAGCAGGAATGGGAAGAGTCATTGGAACTAGATTTTCTTCAGGTAACATTTTTGGCCGTGTTGCAGGGTGCTACGGAATTTTTACCTATTTCTTCCTCTGGGCATTTAATACTCCCCTCGCTGTTGTTTGCTTGGAGCGATCAGGGCCTGACCTTCGATGTGGCAGTGCACGTGGGAACGCTATTCGCTGTATTGATTTACTTCAGATTCGACCTGCAGCGGCTCATCCTCGCTTTGACAAAAAGTGTATTTCAAAGAGTGCATTCAAAAGATTCAAAATTAGCATGGATGTTGCTTGCTGCTACGATCCCTGCCGGTCTTAGTGGTTTATTATTTGCTTCGCAGGTAGAGCAGTACGGGCGATCGCTGCTGCTTATTGGTGTTACATCGATTGGTTTTGGACTGTTGTTACTAAGCTCCGATCGAGTCGGTAGCAAGCAGCGCTCGCTATCTACCATGGATTGGAAAACAGCATTAATCATTGGTTTCTCTCAAATACTTGCATTGGTCCCAGGTACGTCCCGTTCCGGTGTCACGATGACTGCTGCGCTTTTTTGTAATCTAGACCGAGCCGCCGCAGCTCGCTTCTCATTCTTGCTCGCGATTCCGATTATCACCGCTTCAGGTCTGCTCAGAGGCGTCGAATTGCTGCAGGCAGGGGCAGAGTCAGTTGAATGGCTTGTCTTGCTGTATGCCATATTAATTTCTGCTGTGGTGGCGTATTTGTGTATTCACTACTTCTTACGCTTGATCGAGAGAGTAGGTTTTTTGCCTTTTGTAATCTACCGAGTCTTGCTCGGTGTTGTGCTGCTTCTTTTAGCCTTGTGAAAGTAGCGGTTGTTAGAACAGGTTCCGGTTCGGCAGAACGGGAAATCAAACTGTCTACTGCTCTAGGTTTGCCCGTTGTAGAATTGCCATCCTCATACTCCCCCAAAGAAATCACTGACTTCGACTATCTGCTAGCTTACCGTGATTCGAGATTGGTGTTGCACAGTTGTGGCAAAACCCAGGCCGGCGAGCTATGTGTTGATTTCTCCGAGGCCAAATTGAACTACCGTGCGAACAGCTCGATCAGAAATCAAAATATTGCCAAGGCATTGGGAATTAAGGGTAGTCAGAGGCCTGTTGTGCTCGATGCGACTGCAGGTTTGGGTAAAGACGCCTTTCTTATGGCGAGTCTGGGATGCGAAGTCTCATTGTTAGAACGTTCTGCCCTAGTGTACAGGCTGTTGGCAGATGGCTTAGCTCGAACCGAATATTATGGCGAAGAAATTTCCGCGATCTTAGGGAGAATGGATCTACAGTTTGGTGATTTGCTGAAATTCAAAGCAGATGCACAGCAGTTCGATGTTGTGTACCTCGATCCTATGTTTCCACAGCGGCGCAAGAGTGCGAAGGTTAAGAAAGATATGGCTCTTCTACAGCAGTTGCTCGGTCACCAGACAGATGGAGCTGAGCTTCTTGATCGTGCGAAGCTGCTCGCGAAGAAGCGTGTAGTGGTTAAACGAGCGAAACTTTCTCCCCATCTTGGGTCAGACAAGCCGGACATAGAGTTTAAGGGAAGCAGTAGCCGCTACGACGTCTATCTCATTACCTAGGGCGTAAGGGCAGGAGTTAGCTGGCGAGCGTCTCTAGCACGCTCTGATAGACGTCTGACAGCTTGTCTAGTTCGGCGACAGTTATTTTCTCATCAACTTGATGAATAGTTGCATTGCAGGGCCCGAGCTCAACAACTTCAGCTCCAGTGGGTGCGATGAAGCGACCATCGGAGGTGCCGCCTGCGGTTGAGCGATCGGTGTCTAGTCCACAATGTTGTTGGATACTTGTCGCAACAGCCTCCACCAGTCTCCCGGTGTCCGTCAGAAACGGTTGCCCCGATAGATTCCAATCAATCTGATAATTGAGCTTGGCCTCATCAAGGAGTTGAGTGACGCGAGATTGAATCGCATCTGCATTGAGTTCTGTGGAGAAGCGAAAATTGAAGTCGACCTCGATCTGTCCCGGAATAACATTCGTAGCGCCGGTGCCGGCATTTATATTCGAAATCTGAAAGCTGGTCGCCGGAAATGATGCATTGCCTTCATCCCAAGTGATATCAGTTAGAGTTGCTAACACGGGTAATACTTTGTGTATTGGATTGATAGCGAGTTGCGGGTAGGCCACGTGACCTTGCGTGCCTTTAACAACAAGCTTCGCACCCAGTGAGCCGCGCCTACCGATCTTGATGGTATCCCCCAGCTGCTCGCTGCTGCTGGGTTCTCCCACTAAGCAGTAATCGATGCTGATATTACGGCTAGCGAGTTCTTTTATGACTTTTTGCGTACCATTGATGGCAATGCCTTCCTCATCGCTGGTGATTAGCAGCCCAATGCGCGCGTTGAGTTCAGACTCTGCTAGAAAGCGTTCGATAGCTATGATCATAGCGGCGATGCTGCCCTTCATATCTGCCGCACCTCGCCCATGGAGGAAACCATCGGCAACGGTGGCGCTAAAGGGTGGGTATTGCCACTTATCTTCCGGGCCAGTCGGTACCACATCGGTGTGGCCAGCGAAGACAAAAAGCGGGCCGCTAGTGCCTATTGTGGCCCATAGATTGGTTACGTCATCAAACTGCAGTGTCTCGACACTGAATCCGACGGCTGTCAGTCGCTTTGCTAACAGTTCCTGACAACCCTCGTCATGTGGGGTCACCGAGGGGCGTTGTATAAGCTGCTGTGCGAGTTCGAGAGATGCACTCATAGTGTTTTCTTTATCTTCTAGTGAGTAACCGTTGATGTTTACCGTGGCGCTATTTAGTTATGACTATGTAGATCATCGTTAAGACTGATTGATGATTTAAGAGGCACACATTCCACACCGCCGGAAAGAGAGTTACGTCTAAACAGCAGATCCTCGACACCGACTAGTTCTTTAGCCTTCACTGTTTTCAATAATGCGCCATCCTGCCCTAGCACATTTAGTTTAGTGCCCGCTGTAAGGTAGAGGCCGGCCTCGACTGTGCAACCATTCGCTAGAGGGATGCCTATGCCGGCATTGGCGCCAATCAGGCAGTTTTCGCCTACCGAAATAACTTCAGTGCCGCCACCGGAGAGGGTGCCCATAGTGCTGCAGCCTCCGCCAAGGTCGCTATTAGCGCCGATCATAACACCTGCCGAAATACGTCCTTCCACCATCGCAGGGCCTTCTGTGCCGGCATTGAAATTCACAAAGCCTTCGTGCATGACCGTCGTGCCAGCTCCAAGGTAGGCACCGAGACGAACTCGAGCTGTATGGGCGATGCGAACGCCGGCCGGAACAATGTAGCTTGTCATCTTCGGAAATTTATCTACAGAGGCAACTTCAAGAGTCGTGCCACGCAATCTGGCTACTAATTGGCGCTCGGGCAATTCTTCTAAATCGATTGCACCTTCGTTCGTCCAGGCCAAATTATGCAACACGGCAAACAAGCCATCGAGATTAAGCGAATGGGGCTTGCAAAGACGGTGGGAGAGTAGGTGAAGCTTAAAGTAAGCCTCAGCTACGCTTTTGGGGGCACTGTCCGTAGATAGCACACAAAGAATCAGTTGGCCCTGACCCTCATTCATTTGCTGAACTTGTTTCGCGTGCTCAGGAAGCTTGGCTGCAAGTAATTGGGCAGCGAGTGCGGATGCCATCTTCTCATTGATCTCTATAACTGCGTTGTCACCGGGCTGAATCGCGCAACTAGTCAGTAACAAACTACTTAACTTTGTATCTGGGCTCAGTAGCGGCTGCGGATAATAGACTTCGATGATTTCTTGTTTTGTATTGCGGGTTGCCAGACCAAGGCCTAGGCTGTGTATTGTTGTATCGTTCATGTGGTGGAAGCCTTTTTTAGTAAATTCTGAATTTTTTCCTTGTCGTATCCGAGTAGCCACTTACCTTGGCTTTCGATAATCGGCCGCTTAATGATCGAGTTGTTCTCGCTCATTATTTTGATCGCTGAAGCCTCGTTTAGGTCTTGTTTTACCGCTTCGGGTAATTTTCGCCATGTAGTCCCCCGCGTATTGACCAGAGACTTGAAATCGAAGTGCTTAAGAAATCGTTTAATAAGCGCTTCGTCACAGCCAAGCTTTTTGTAGTCATGAAATTCGTAGTCGACATTCAATTCAGTAAGCAGGGCGCGGGTTTTCTTGATGGTGTCGCAATTGTTGATTCCGTAAAGTGTAGTCATGATTTTCTTGCTAAATACGTTCTGTCAGATGGATGAAAAGGTTAATAGTTGCTTATGTGTCGAGTCGTTCCTCGAGTTCGGTTTTCAGTTCCAAGCTAATTTTTTCTATAAGCTCTTGGTCAACGATAGGCTTATTAAACTCGTCGGTAACGAAAAACAAATCCTCTACGCGTTCGCCAAGGGTAGTGATGCGGGCATCCTTAAGGTTTATTTGATGTTTTGCAAAGGTCTTACCTATGCTGGCGAGAATGCCTGGTTGGTCCGGGCAATCAATCTCTACGGTCGAATAATTCCTGTTAGAGGAATTGAGCCAATTAACTTCGATTGTGTGATTGAAGTACTTCTCTTTGCGGCTGCGACGGATATGCGATGGGGAGATAGCCGACATATCGGAATTGAGATAATCACTCACCATTTTTTCTATTTCGGCGAGGCGTTTTGGATTGTTGCCTACCGGTTTTCCTGAAGATTCAAGAACCGTATAGGTGTCCATGCAATAGTCATTGTCGGAGGTAAAGATACGAGCGCCCTGAATATTCAAGTTTAGTTTTTCGAATGCCGCTGCCGTTTTTGCGAAAAGGTAGTTACTGTTCTTTGTATAGATAAATATCTGCGTGGCGCCTTCGAGTGCATTCTGAATTAAGCAGTCGGTTGATACTAGAGGGCCCGTTCCGGAGAACGACGCGATGGCCTCCGTATGCCAAATAATATTTGCCGCTGATTCGCGCAAAAAATACTCGTCGTTCGCGTTCGCCCAAACTTCAAGAATGCGCTGCTCATCGATGTTGTGCTCTGTCAGTTTCGTGAGAGCGGTTTCCTTCTTGTCGGCAATACGATCTTCTCTGTTGCGCGGATTCTCGAGTCCGAGTCGCAGGGCACGCTTTGTATTCAAATACAGCTGCTTCATTAGACTGGCGCGCCAGCTATTCCATAGTTCAGGATTCGTCGCGCGAATGTCGGCCACGGTCATTGCGTAAAGGTAGTCGAGATGTAACTTGTCGCCCATCAATGTGGCGAACTCATGAATCACCTCAGGGTCATTGATGTCTCTGCGCTGAGCTGTCATCGACATGAAGAGATGCTTGCTGACTAGCCAGACGACGAGTTTGGTATCCCAGCTGCTGAGTCTATGCCGAACGCAGAAATCTTCCGCGTCTTTCATTCCCAAAGTGGAGTGATCGCCACCACGGCCCTTAGCGATGTCGTGATAGAGACCTGCGATATACAGTAGCTCTACTTTTGGTAGGTTCTTATGGATATGCGCTGCTATTGGGTATTTTTCCGCTGCATCGGGTAGCCTGAACAGGCGCATGTTCTCGACTACTTGCAGGGTGTGCGCATCAACCGTGTAGATATGAAAAAGGTCATGTTGCATCTGCCCTGTTATCTGTTCAAATTCCGGCAAGTATCTGCCAAGAATTCCGTAGCGTGCCATCCTGCGAATTTGTAAGGTCATCTTATGGGGCGAGCGCAGCAGTTCCATGAACAAGGTAACGTTGCGAATGTCGTTCCTATATTCATCATCGATGAGGCGTCTGTTGTCTCGTAGTAGACGCACTGTCGAGGCACGAATAGCCTGAATTTTTGGGTTCTGCGCCATCAGTACAAAAATTTCTAACAGTGCCGACGGGTAGCGTTTGAAAATATCGGGGCTGATTACTTCAATGTAGTCATTTCGAATCTGAAAGCGATTGTTTATTTTCTCAATCTTTACCCGTTCACCGTCACGAAGTATGGCTTCGTCGAAATGCTGTAGAAGCACGTCATTGAGCGCACGCATATTCGCCACTGCGCGGTAGTACTGCTTCATGAGTTTCTCGACGCCCAGGCTTTTCTCATCGTCCTTATAGCCGAAGAGTTTTGCGAGTTCTCTCTGCTTGTCGAACAGTAAGCGATCTTCTCGCCGACCTTCTAAGTGGTGCAGCCCGTAACGAAGCTTCCAGAGAAACTGCTGACCTCTGTTCAGCATCGTCATCTCGGATTCCTTCAGGAAGCCGAGCTCGACTAGATCCTTAAACGAGCTGGCACCGAAATGTCGCTTCGCTACCCAGGCAATAGTCTGAATATCTCTTAAACCGCCGGGTGAAGTCTTTACGTTAGGCTCGAGGGCATAGTCGATGTCGTGATATTTCTCATGACGTGCGTTTTGTTCGTCCCACTTTGCCCGTAGGAATTGTTTGATTGGCCAAACACGTTTGCCGGTAGTCAGGGCGTACATCTCGCTCTGCAATTCTGCGGGGCCGCAGATCGTGCGCGATTCCATCAGCGCTGTAGCCACGGTTATGTCATTGATGGATTCGCTCTTACATTGCTTGATAGAGCGAACGCTTTGACCAACCTCTAGGCCGATATCCCAGAGCAGGGTGCAGAATGAGCTAATGCAGCTCTTATAACGACTAGCATTGTCTTTGCGCGTAAGAATCAATATGTCGATGTCGGAATGGGGGAGTAGTTCGCTGCGGCCATAACCACCAACTGCGACTAGAGAGATGTCTTTCTCGTCAGGCCACGGCTGTGCCTGCCAAGCGAGTTTTAATATCTGATCTATGAGCCAAGAGCGGCCGGAGACGATCTCGGTGATATTGAGATTCGCCTTATAGCGCTCATCTAGGATGTTGCTGGCGGTTTCTATTGCCTGCTTAAGGGTTTTGACTTGATTGCTGGAGTCATTGAATTCTGCCTGCAGGGCTGCTACGTCGAGCAGCTTGGTGCCCAGCTCGAAATCATCGTCGCTGTATTCTTCATCGATTGCTAAAGTGTCTGGATTCACAATGATTCGTCAGAACGTTGAGTAAAGACCTCGCAGCCATCATTGGTTACTGCCATTGTGTGTTCCCACTGCGCGGAAAGCCTGCGGTCTTTAGTAGTCACTGTCCATCCGTCCTTTTTTGATAACTTGGTGAAGCGGCTACCTGCATTCAGCATGGGCTCTATAGTAAAGGTCATACCTTCGACAAGTGTTGTTCCGCTGTTAGGCCTGCCGAAATGAAGGACCTGAGGTTCTTCGTGGAAAATTCGCCCGATGCCATGCCCGCAATATTCTCTTACTATCGAATAATTATGTGCCTCGCCATGCTGCTGAATGATATGCCCGATATCGCCGAGTGTTATGCCAGGCTTGACGATGTCGATTGCCTTGTACAGACATTCCTGTGTGACTTTAATAAGGCGTTTGGCGTGATCGGGTACTTCGCCTACACAAAACATCTTGCTGGTGTCGCCGTGAAAGCCGTCTTTTATGACAGTGATATCGATATTAATGATGTCGCCTGACTTGAGAGTCTTACCGTCGCTGGGAATGCCGTGACAGATAACGTGGTTTATTGAGGTGCAGATAGATTTAGGAAAGCCATTGTAGTTTAGCGGGGCAGGTATGGCTTTCTGCACATCGACGATGTGGTTATGGCAGATTCGATCAAGCTCGCCAGTGCTAACCCCAGGTTGAACATGTGGGCCAATCATTTCTAGTACTTCGGAGGCCAGTTTGCCGGCTACCCGCATTTTTACAATGTCGTCGGCTGTTTTAATATGAATTGTCATCGAGGTGTCAGTTATTTCCTGTCAATTTTTCCCAGGGCACCGCTGGCGAATGTCGCTAACGGCAAAAGTTGGGTATTGTAATGCAGGAGCCACCGTTGTAACAGCGGATTCCCGCTTTCAGGTGCTGATGAAACCTGCTTGGAATGGGCCGTAGAGGGCATCTGGCCGTTCGCTTGAATGCGATATTTTCTTTCCGTGGCGGTACTATTATGGTATAAAGCGGCGCGTTTTCGTGGTTGCTGTCTCTAACTCTCTTTTGAGCCTGGGAAATATAAGCATTCTCGGAAGCCAAAATTAACCTTAACTAACGTCGCACATACATCGTCACATGAGTTCTGGGTGCCTCTCTGAAGCAGTATTTTAGATTGGTTGAGCCATGGGGTGTATGGAGGCCTAACCCAAACCGAAGGATATAACATGACTGTAAGTATGAAAGAGATGCTCCGCGCAGGAGTCCATTTCGGGCACCAGTGTCGCTACTGGAATCCAAAAATGGCCCAATATATCTTTGGCGCCAGAAACAAAATTCACATCATCAACCTCGAGCACACCGTTCCTGCTCTTAACGCCGCACTTGAAGAAGTCTCCTATCTTGCTGAAAAGAAAAGAAAAATCCTTTTCGTTGGCACGAAGCGAGCGGCTGGAAAGATCATTAAGGAAGAAGCAGAACGCGCAGGAATGCCGTATGTAAACCATCGCTGGCTCGGCGGTATGTTGACAAACTACAAGACCATTCGTGGCTCCATCAAGAAATTGAAAGATCTTGAGCAGCAAGAGACCGATGGCACGCTTAGCCGTTTGAGCAAGAAAGAAGCTCTTATGCGTACTCGTGCGAAGGAAAAGCTCGAGCGTAGTATCGGTGGTATTAAGGATATGGGTGGCCTTCCCGACGCGATTTTCGTCGTCGATGTAGATCACGAGCGTATCGCTGTTACTGAAGCGAACAATCTAAAGATCCCAGTAATCGGTATCGTTGATACCAATAGCAACCCTGACGGCGTTACCACTGTAATTCCTGGTAACGATGATGCGATACGTGCAATTCAATTGTATGTAGCTGCGATTGCCAGTGCTTGTGTTGAGGGTCGCGAAAGAAATGGTCCAACAGGCGGAGATAGCGAATTCATCGAGATAGAAGATGATGCAGTTGTTGAAGTGGCAGCAGAAGCAGAAGCAGAAGCAGAAGCCGAAGCGGCTCCAGCCGAAGCGGCTGAAGCAGTGGCAGCCGAGCCAGAGCAAGCAGTCGATGCTCCAGCTGAAGAAGCAGTAGCCGAAGCTGCGCCAGCAGCAGTAGCCGAAGCTGCGCCAGCAGCAGAAGCAGAAGCTGCTCCTGCGGAAGAGGAGAAGCCTGCAGCTGAGAAGAAGGCCGCAGTTAAGAAGGCTCCTGCTAAGAAGAAGGCTCCAGCTAAGAAGAAGGCAGCTGTTAAGAAGAAAGCTCCAGCCAAGAAAAAGGCTGAGGAAGATTCTTAATAGAAAACTTTATTGCTAACAGAATTCCCTGCTTAGCAGTAGCGAGAATAGGTTTGAATTAAGGGGGCGGATAGCCCCCTTTTTACAGGTGATTTAATAGAAGAGCGCGCTCTTCGAAATGATTAGAAAGAGGCATTAAGAGATGGGAAATATTACAGCGGGCATGGTTAAAGAGCTGCGTGACAGAACCGGCTTGGGCATGATGGATTGTAAGAAAGCATTAACAGAAGCAGATGGCGACATGGATAAGGCTATCGATGATTTGCGCAAGGCGAGTGGTGTTAAGGCTGCCAAGAAGGCGAGTCGCGTTGCTGCTGAAGGCGTCGTACTGACTAAGATTGCTGATGATGGTAACTATGGCGTTATAGTCGAAGTTAACTCAGAAACAGACTTCGCGGCTAGAGACAGCAACTTCCTCGATTTTGCTCAGCAGGCGCTAGAGCTTGCTTACGCTAACAGTGAGGCCGATGTTGCTGGACTGCTTGATGCAGGCCTGGAAGACACTCGCTCTGCTTTGGTTCAGAAAATTGGCGAAAATTGTAATATGCGTCGTGTAGAGCGCATGCAGTTTACTGACGAAAACGCAGGCATCGTTGAGAGTTACGTGCACAGCAATAATAGAATCGCGGTTCTAATCTCCGTTAACGGTGGTGACGAATCCCTTGCTCGTGATGTTGCTATGCATATTGCGGCTGTAAACCCGTTGGTTGTTAAAGCCGAAGATGTGCCTGCAGAAGAAATAGCAAAAGAGACTGAGATCTATTCAGCGCAAGCACGCGAGAGCGGCAAGCCAGAAGAAATCATCGAAAAAATGATTACTGGCAGATTGCGAAAATTTGTCGCTGAAGTAAGCTTGTTAGAGCAGCCTTTTGTTAAAGATCCAGATGTTACTGTAGGTAAGTTGCTTAAGGATGCCGGTGCGAGCGTAGTTCAGTTTGTGCGCTTCGAAGTGGGTGAGGGCATCGACAAGGAAGAAGTAGACTTCGCCGATGAAGTAGCGGCACAAGTTAAAGGCTCCTAGGAGCGCAATGACGACATACGGATACCACTGAAAATGCCAAATAAGGAACGTAAGTACAATCGTATTTTGTTAAAGCTAAGCGGTGAGGCACTCACCGGTGATGGCGATTTTGGCATAGACCCTCAAGTGCTCGATCGAATGGCTGTTGAAATCGGTCAGTTAGTGGGTCTGGGAGTGGAGATAGGCCTGGTCATTGGTGGTGGCAATCTATTCCGCGGTGCTGCTCTGCACGCCGCGGGTATGGAGCGTGTTACCGGCGACCACATGGGTATGCTGGCGACAGTCATGAATGCGTTAGCAATGCGCGACGCACTTGAGCGAGCAAGCATTCCTACCCGTGTTATGTCGGCCATTCCCATGAGCGGTGTCGTTGAACACTACGATCGACGTACGGCTATTCGGCACTTGGATGCCGGTGATGTCGTTATATTTTCAGCAGGAACAGGAAATCCGTTCTTCACAACAGATACTGCCGCTTGCTTGCGTGGAATCGAAATCGATGCGGACCTAATCCTAAAAGCAACTAAGGTGGACGGTGTTTATTCTGCCGATCCGGAATTAGATCCTTCTGCGATTAAGTACGACAATCTTAGTTACGATGAAGTGATTGAAAAGAAACTCGGTGTCATGGACTTGACGGCTATTTGTCTAAGTCGCGATCATCAGGTGCCGATCAAAGTTTTTAATATGAATACCCCTGGAGCATTGCTGAACAATGTTATGGGTAAGGCCGATGGCACTCATATCAAGTAGCTGAGTCGCTAGGGCAAGATTGATGAATATTCTGCGCTGCTGCGCGGAGCTAGATTATAGGAAAGAGGAGCCAGACCATGATCGATGAAACTATAGCCGATGCAGACGAAAGAATGCAGAAGAGCATCCTTTCTCTGGAAGAAGCTTTTAAGAAGATTCGAACGGGAAGAGCCCATCCAGCTATTCTAGATAGCGTGCAGGTTTCCTACTACGACTCGGATACTCCTTTGAGCCAGCTGGCCAACGTCACAGTGGAGGAGGGTCGTTCTTTGATCATCTCCCCCTGGGAAAAGCCAATGATTGCTGAGATCGAGAAAGCCATCATGAAATCGAATTTGGGGCTGAACCCTTCGAACAATGGCGACACTATTCGTGTGCCTATGCCGCCTCTAACTGAAGAAACGCGCAAGGAATATACCAAGCAGGCGAAGGCCGAAGCTGAAAACGCGCGAATTGCGATTCGAAACATTCGAAGAGATGCAAACTCTGACTTCAAAGAGCTCGAAAAAGAAAAAGAGATTAGCGAAGACGAGCAGCGCAGAGCGGAAGATCGCATACAAAAGATCACAGATAAGTATATTGCAGCTATTGAGGCTTCATTCCTGGCTAAAGAAGCCGATCTGCTATCCTTCTGAGGCTGCGATTGCTTCAGTTTGATTACTCAATACGGGCTTTAGGTGGACAGGGGTTTGGTAACTGTAAATGACTCCTGATAGTAAGCCAAAATTGCCCCAGCATATCGCCGTTGTTATGGATGGAAATAACCGCTGGGCTAAATCTCGTGGCCTACCTGTCAAATCTGGCCACCGTCATGGTGCCGAGGTGGCGCGAGAGATCGTCAATTCCTGTCTCTCCCGAGATATTAAATACCTCACCTTATTTGCCTTCAGTAGTGAGAATTGGTTGCGCCCACGGCAGGAAGTTAGGGCCCTGATGGCGCTCTTTCTTACCGTTCTAAAGCGTAAGGAAATCAGCCAGTTGCACAAAAAAAATGTGCGCTTGCAGTTTATCGGCAATCGAAGTAGCTTCTCGCAGAAATTGCAGCAAAATATGCGTGAGGTGGAAGAGTTAACAGGTGATAATACCGGCATGACGGTGATTGTGGCGGCAGACTATGGCGGTCGCTGGGATATCGCGAATGCAGTGAAAAGCATAGTCGATAAGGTGGCCTGTGGAGAGTTATCAGCGGATACAATCGGTGTGGATCTGCTGGATCAGCACATTAGCAGCAGCGACTACCCGGATCCGGATCTTTGTATCCGCACTGGTGGCGAGCACCGCATTAGCAATTTTTTGCTTTGGCAGTTTGCCTATACTGAACTTTATTTTACAGACTGTTATTGGCCTGACTTCGGCGACACGCAGTTTCAGCTAGCGCTGGATGATTTCGCAAAGCGTCAACGCCGCTATGGCAGTCATGATAATCAGGAATATACGAGCGACTAAAGTGTTAAAGCAACGAGTCATTACCGCCGTAATACTTCTGGTGGCATTAATTGCCGCTACTACTCAGCTGTCTTCATTTTATTTTGCTTTTTTCGTTGCCGCTGTAATTCTAGTGGCGGCATGGGAATGGGCCGGGCTTGTTAGTTCGGATAGAGAAATAGCAAAGCTTCCCTATCTTGCAAGTATCGCTGCTATGTTGCTGGGCAGCTTCTTTCTTTTGGGCATTTCTCCAGAGGCCGAGGGTATCGATGGTCTTCGCGCGAGCTTCGTACTGATGCTGGGCCTTTTGTTTTGGCTTTTATCTTTGTTTTTTCTAGCGGGGTATCCCGAAAATAGTAAGCATTGGAATGATGAGTCGAAAATAGCCTTGATGGGCGTATTGGTGCTGATGCCCACCTTCGTTGGCATTGTAGTATTAAAATATCTGATGCCTTCCGGTTATTTGGTTCTAGCTTTAGTGATCTTGGTAGCAGCCGTCGATATCGGTGCCTATTTCGTCGGGGTGAATTTTGGTTCAAGAAAGCTGGCGGCGAAACTGAGTCCCAAGAAATCTTGGGAGGGCGTCTGGGGCGGAACAGTTGTCTGTTTGCTCGTGGCAGCCCTTTTTATCTGGCTAATGCACAACAATCTTCAAGCGCTATCCTTGATGCAGGTGTCTTCCTTGCTGATTTTGTCAGTGGGTGTCACTTTCTTTAGCGTGGTAGGAGATCTTATAGAGAGCATGCTTAAGCGCAACTGCGGTGTTAAGGATAGCGGCACGATCCTGCCTGGGCACGGCGGTGTATTGGACCGGGTGGATGGCCTCGTGGCTGCCACACCTCTGTTCGTTTTGACGATGATGTTGGTGCTCGATAACGAATTCCTGGTGGGTCTGTAAAGTGACGCAGAGTAATCTTCAAATCAGCATCCTAGGTTCGACCGGCTCGGTTGGCGTTAACACGCTTAATGTCATCGATGAGAATCCCGCCTATAAAGTTTTTGCGCTTACAGCACACCGAAATGCACAACTGCTCTTTGAGCAATGCCAAAAGTACCGCCCGAAGTTAGCCGTGTTGAGTGAAGAGGCTGCTCCTGAATTTAACGCGCTACTGCACGAGAGCAATCTCGATACAAAGTTGCTGATTGGTAAAGCTGGCTTGGTTGAAGCGGCGAGTAATGCCACTGTTGATATTGTGATGGCTGCAATTGTTGGCGCGGCAGGTCTCGAATCCACACTCGCTGCTGCCTCAAATGGCAAGCGCTTGCTGCTGGCTAATAAGGAATCTTTGGTGATGACTGGAGATTTGCTTAAGCAGGCGGCGAGAGAATCTGGCGCTGAGATTTTGCCCATCGACAGTGAGCACAACGCAATTTTTCAGTGTCTGCCGCAGAGGTCGACTAGTGTTCATACTGGGGCTAGCGCCGGTGTAGAGAAAATTGTATTGACGGCATCCGGCGGGCCGTTCCTAAACACGCCAATTGAACAGCTCGAATCTGTCACGCCTGAACAGGCCTGCCTGCATCCGAAGTGGTCTATGGGTAGAAAGATATCTGTGGACTCGGCAACAATGATGAATAAGGGTTTGGAGTTTATTGAGGCCTGCTATTTATTCGATGTAGAGCCGTCTCAGGTCGATGTATTGATCCATCCGCAGAGTATTGTGCATTCGATGGTTCACTATAAAGATGGTTCGGTATTGGCGCAGATGGCGAACCCCGATATGCGTGTTCCCATAGCCTACGGATTAGCGTGGCCAGAGCGGATTGAGTCAGGTGCTGCAAAGCTAGATTTGACGGCAGAGGAGCCGCTGCAATTCTCTAAGCCGGATCTTTCTAGATTTCCCTGTTTGCGGCTAGGTATCGAAGCTGCGCGAGAGCGTGGCACGGCGCCAGCAGTTCTTAATGCAGCAAACGAAGTGGCGGTGGAGGCATTTTTGCAGGGAGAGGTTGGTTTTGCGGAAATTCCCTCCATAATAGAGGCAGTTAGGGCACAAATACCTTGTGAACCAGCGCCTAGTCTCGCTATTATTCAAGAACTTGATCAGCAAGCAAGAAGACTATCTAAAGAATTGATATTAAAGGATTTCTGTCGCGGAGCTAGCGCCTAGGCCTGGTACTGGGACGAATATTTATGATACTTGAAGTTTTAATTAGCGTTATAGCTCTCCTAGCTACTCTAGGCATACTGGTGACGATTCATGAATTTGGCCATTTTTGGGTCGCTCGTCGCTGCGGTGTAAAGGTCCTTAGGTTTTCTATTGGCTTCGGCAAGGCCGTTAAGACATGGATAGGCAAGGATGGCGTTGAATATGTGATCGCCCCAATCCCGCTGGGTGGCTACGTTAAGATGCTAGGCCAGGAAGATACAACCGTAAGCGAGGCAAGCATTCTGCCCGCTAGCCAGCGCGAGTACTCGTTTGCCTACAAGCCCCTGTGGCAGAGGATGGCGATTGTCGCAGCTGGGCCTATCGCGAATTTCCTGTTGGCGATATTCATATTTTGGCTAATTAATATTTCCTATGGAGTTTCCGGTATTGCGCCGGTGGTAAGCAATGTAATTGAAGACTCTATTGCCGAAACAGCAGGGCTAAGAGCAGGTGATGAAATTCTTGCCGTCGATGGTGAAGAAACCATCATTTGGCAGCAAGTTACCATGCAGTTGCTGGCGCGACTGGGTGAAACTGGTGAAATAACTCTGACTGTCGACCCTGCTGACTCCAGTCGAGCAAGAGATATCCAAGTCCCTATTAATGGCTGGATGAGTACCGAGACAACGCCGAATCCAGTTGGCAATCTCGGTATTATTCAATTCGAAATCCCAGCTGATATTGCCGGCATCGTGCCCGGCGGTGCTGCCGAGGCAGGGGATCTGCGCGCAGGCGATGAAATCATCTCTGTGGATGGCAGGGCTATACGTGGCTGGACCCATTGGGTGGAGGTTATCCGAGCGAATCCGGAACTCACGCTGAATGTCGTGGTCCAACGTGATGGAATCAATACTGATTTGTCGATTCGGCCGGAAACAGTGACCCTCGATGACGGGACAGTAATTGGCAGCATTGGTGCCTATGTACAGGAGACGACGTTGGCAGAATTGCTGCCTCCGGAGATGCAGCGGCAGGTAGATTACAATGTCCTATCGGCGATTCAGCCGGCGATAGTCGAGACCTGGAACAAGTCGATTTTTGTATTGGATTCTGTGAAGAAGATGGTCGTCGGCTTGATCTCGGTGAAGAATGTAAATGGGCCGATAACTATTGCCCAGGTTGCTGGAGAGACGGTGACTTACGGATTTGATGTGTATCTAGGGTTTTTGGCTCTATTAAGTATTTCACTAGGAGTACTTAACTTGCTGCCGATACCAGTTCTTGATGGTGGGCATCTGCTGTACTACGCGATCGAAGCGGTCATCAGAAGACCGGTACCAGAAAGAATTCAAGCCTGGGGCTTACAGTTAGGCTTGTTGATGATTTCAGGAATAATGGTTTTAGCTATGTATAACGACGTTAATCGCCTGTTGTAAAAAATAGCCAAAAAAGAATAGAAGAAAATATAAGTAACTCGCCGCCAAGTAACACAATTAATTGAGAATGCAGCGCAAATGAAAAAACTCCTTTTTTGTTTGTTGGTGGCTTTTGGAATTTCAAAATCCCTCAACGCTCAGGAATTTGTAATAGCCGACATTATTGTCGATGGCTATCAACGTATTTCGCCCGGAATTATTTACAATCTATTGCCAGTAGGCATTGGTGATGAAGTTACGGCGGGCACCTCTGCGCAAATCATTCGAGAACTCTCTCAGTCGGAATATTTTGACGAGATTGAAGTGGCGCGTGAAGGCAATGTGCTGATCGTTACTGTTTTGGAGAGGCCTTCCGTAGCCGAAATTACTATAGAAGGAAATAGTGTTCTCGAGACTGAAGATATTCTCGAAAACATGGCAACGGCAGACATTGCCGAGGGCCAAATTTTTACGCGCGCTGCGCTAGAAGTAATCCGCCAAGGAATACAGGACGTGTACTCTTCGCGTGGCCGCTATGGCGCGGCAGTGGACATCGAAGTAGAAGATCTACCTAGAAACCGTGTTGCTATTAGCCTGACTATTAACGAAGGCGAAGAATCACGCATCCGTCATATCAATATCGTTGGTAATGAAGCTTACAGCGAAGAGGATCTGCTCGGCCTCTTTGAGCTCGGCACCAAGCCTTGGTATTTAGTGCTAAGCCGCAAGGATCGTTATTCCCGCGAACAGTTTTCTGGTGATCTAGAACGCCTCGAATCATTCTATCTAGACAACGGTTTCGTAGAATTCAACATAGACTCCACCCCCATTTCCATCACGCCGGATCGTAAAGAAGTCTATATCACTATTAATCTGAACGAGGGAGACCTGTTCACTATCAACGAGGTTGATCTTGCTGGCGATCTGGTCGATGCCGAAGCGCTTCTGCGGGCGGCGGTGTTCGTGCGCCCCGGTCAAATCTATTCCCAGGGCTTGGTCACCGGCACGGAAGAAATTATGGTGCAGTTTCTAGGCAACTTAGGTTATGCCTTTGCCGAGGCCACAGGCGTGCCCGAAGTCAACGAGGAAGACCAAACTGTTGATGTAACATTCTTTATCGAGCCGGGTAACCGAACTTATGTAAATCGTATAAATTTTGCGGGCAATATTTCTACGGCAGATGATGTGTTACGAAGAGAGATGCGGCAGTTAGAGTCTGCCCCGGCGTCCAGCCTGCAGATCGAGCAGTCGAAGGTTCGTCTACAGCGACTCGGTTACTTTGAGACAGTTGAAGTCGATACGATTGAGGTGGCTGGAACGGAAGACCAGATTGACGTTAACTACGATGTGCTTGAACAAAACTTTGGCGCGATTAGTTTTCAAGTCGGAACAGGCGGCGGCGGAAACTTCTTCATCAGTTCTAACCTGCAGGCGCAAAACTTTCTGGGTACTGGTAAAACATTGGGCGTTGGCATTAATAAGAGTCGATTTCAAACGGGTCTAAATTTCCAGTACCAAGATCCCTATTATACGCCTGACGGGGTGAGTAGGGGGTTCAACCTATTTGCTCAGAAGATCGAGTCACCTTTCAATGTATCTGATTTCAATACATCTTCCTTTGGAGGGTCACTGAGTTTCAGTTATCCATTGAGTGAGATTGAATTGCTCGGTTTTGATTTCGGATTCACGCACACAGAGTTGAGTGCCGGACTGGGTTCCGTTCAAGAGATTGTTTCCAGCCCAACTTTCTTCGATGGTGTAGACAAATACATTATTACACCTGCTAATCCTAACGCTTTTGATGGCCCGGTAGCGGACGCGGTTCTCGGTGATGTGGCCTCACTAAGCCCGTTGCAGCTGCGATCGAATATAGATCAGGGCTTTGTAGATAAGTTTGGCGACACCTTTGATAATTTTACGATTACAGGTAACTGGTTTCGCAACACGCTAAATCGTGGCCAGATGGCAACAAGCGGCAAGCTTCACAGTGTCGGTGTAGAAGTCACCTTGCCAGGTAGTGACCTGCAATATGCCAGAATTAACTACAACAATGAGATGTATTGGCCGCTTTCTCAGGATCAACGCTGGGTTATAGGTTTGCGGGCTAATCTGGGCTACGGCATAGGTTATGGCGATACCGAAGAAATGCCTTTCTTCAATAACTACTTTGCTGGCGGTATAAACTCGGGCGGTATCGTGCGCGGCTTTGAAGAAAATAGCCTAGGGCCACAGAGTACACCAGGCGCTAGATATCTAACTGATTTTGGGCTGACTTTGTTACGTGATGAGAATGGTGAAATCCTGCGCCGCGTAGATGGTTCTGCGGAAGGTTTTAATAGAGACGTAGGTTATCAGACAGAGCTTCTTTTTGACGAAAACGGCCAACCAGTAGTGGGTGCAGACGGAAATCAGGAAATCGCTCTGGCGGTACAAAGTTTCTTCCTAGACGAGGATTTTGACAGTTTTGGTGGTAATATACTCGCCACCGCGACTTTGGAGCTGTTATTCCCGATTCCGTTTATCGATGATTCGAGCCGAGTTAGATCGGCTTTCTTTATAGATGCCGGAAACGTATTCTCGTCGCACTGTACAGAACGGCAGACACTTCTAAACAATTGCACAGATTTCGATCTGGGCGAGGTTAGATACTCTGCAGGAATTAGTGTTACTTACATCTCTCCATTTGGTCCGCTGACATTTTATGTCGCGAAACCATTCGGTAAAGATGGAGACGATACAAAGAGCTTCGATTTCACCGTTGGAAATGGTTTTTAGATTGTCTTGATTTGAGGAGTTGACATTCATCGTCATTGCTCGACTAAACAAGATTCAGGGATTGCAAAATTTGGTACGTTATTGGGCTGCGCGTTTTAGACGTCTAAGTACAAAATTGTAGTGTTAGTAGTTAATTGTCAGTTGGGCGAATGCCCAATAGTGTTTGTAAGAATTGGAGAATTACCGTGAAATTATTTAAGAGTCTAATTGTCTGCCTGAGTTTGGTTTTAGTGTCTCAAGGTGCTGCCGCTCAGGACACCAAGATAGGTGTGCTTAATGCATTGCAGGCATTGTTTAATTCAGATGCGGCTCGTGTCGTGCAAGAGGAATTGGAGCAGGAGTTTAGTTCCGATGAAGAGAGAGCTCAGGAACTTACTGATCAGCTAAACGCTCTGCGTGAAGAATTTCAACAGAACGAAGCTGTTATGAGTGAGCAAGAGATTAGCCGTATGAATTCTAGCGCACAAGACTTGCAGGTTCAGCTACAGCTGATACAAGAAAGAGTGCAAACAGCGTTGCAGACAAAGAATCAGCAATTTCTTGAAAGTATGCAGGGCGCTCTTGCCGAAGCTGTAACCGATGTAGTCGCCGAGGGCGGTTACGATCTGATTCTCAATTCAGATACCGCACCTTATTTTGCTCCAGTATTGGATATTACCGCTAAGGTAACTGCAAAGCTGAATGAAAAATCGCAGACTAATTAGTAAAGGAAGTCTCATTATCGGGTTAGTGTCAGGTGGCACATAAAACAAAATATACATTGGCGAAGCTAGCAGAATTGCTGGATGCCAAATTGACGGGCGATGGCCAGTGTGAAATCACTGGTCTAGCTACTCTCAAGAATGCCAAGCCTGGCGAACTGAGTTTCCTAAGCAATCCTTCCTATGCAGACCAACTGAAGAGTTGTCAGGCGTCTGCGATCCTCATCGATGAAAAATTTCTAGACAGCTGTCCAGGCAACAAGCTTGTGACAAGCATTCCCTATGTGGCTTTCGCAAAAGCTACCGCCTTATTCAACCAGTCTCCGCTGCCTAGTATAGGCGTTCATGAGTCCGCGAGCGTGGACACTTCTGTCGTACTTGGAAAGAACGTAAGCATCGGGGCAAATGCCGTACTCGCCGCCAACGTCATAATTGGTAACGATGTCGAAATAGGCGCTGGATGTTATATAGGCGAGGGCGCCAACCTCAGCGATGGCTGTAAACTGCATGGCAACGTAACGTTGTATCACCGTGTCATTCTGGGCAGGAATGTAGAGATTCATTCTGCGTCGGTCATCGGTGCGGATGGATTTGGTTTTGCTTTTGACGGCAGCAAGTCTGTTAAAATTCATCAGCTAGGCACAGTTAGAATAGGCGACAATGTTGAGATTGGTGCGTGTACCACGATAGATCGGGGTGCTCTGGACGACACCGAGATTGGTAACGGCGTGAAGATAGACAATCAAGTACAGATCGCCCACAACTGCAAGATTGGCGAATACACTATAATCTGCGGCTGTGCTGGCATTGCAGGCAGCGTGACAATAGGCAAATACTGCATCATGGGTGGCGGTTCAGGTGCTGTAGGCCATATAAACATAGTTGATAAGGTCCAAGTGAGTGCGATGACGCTGGTGAGCCAGTCGATTCCGGAGCCGGGCATGTACTCTACTGGTACAATCCAAGCTAAGACTTCCCAGTGGAAGCGCAATGCGATTCGGTTTCAGCAACTAGATAGCATCGCGAAGAGATTGAAAGAAATCGAGAATTCTACCGATAAGTAGTAGGTCGGTAGAATCAAAACCAGAGCTTCGAGCAAGAAGCCGTAGAATTAACAACAAACCTAGCACGCAGTTATTCGCGCGCAAGACAGACTAGAGAACCACACATGTTAATGACCGTCCAAGAAATTAAAGAATATCTTCCCCAGCGTTACCCCTTTCTGTTGGTGGATAGAGTGGTCGAGATGGACCTCGGTAAATCTATCGTGGCTTACAAGAATGTTACTGTTAATGAACCATTTTTTGATGGCCACTTTCCGAATCAGCCTATTATGCCTGGCGTTCTTATCATCGAAGCACTGGCGCAGGCAGCCGGCGTGTTGGGGTTTAAGAGTCAGGAAAAGAAACCAAAGGATGGTTATCTATATTATTTCGTTGGTGCGGACAATGTGCGCCTACGTAGACCCGTAATACCTGGAGATCGTCTTACCTTAGCGGCTGAAATTGTCACCAACAAACGCGGCATCTATAAGTTTGCTTGCCGCGCTTCAGTGGGTGAGGAGCTAGTTGGAACAATGACCATCATGTGTGCAGAGAGGAAGGTGGATGTCGATTGATTCCAGCGCAAGGATAGATCCTAAAGCTGAAATAGATTCCGATGTAACGATTGGTCCCTGGACTATCATCGGGCCGAATGTGCAGATTGGATCTGGCACTGTCATCGACTCCCATGTGATGATTCGCGCCAACACAAAAATAGGCAAGAATAACCGCATATTCCAATTCAGTTCTGTGGGTGAAGATCCTGCTGATTTGAAGTTCAAGGGAGAAGAGACCTGGCTGGAGATTGGTGATAACAATGTCCTGCGTGAAGGCTCTAATTTGCATCGTGGCACAGGCTTTGGCGGCGGTCTCACTCGAGTCGGTAACGACAACCTATTTATGCCCTATGTGCACATTGCCCATGACTGTATGGTGGGAAGCCACACAATCTTTGCTAACAACGTGGGAATCTCTGGCCACGTGGAAGTCGATGACTGGGCCATCCTAGGCGGCTATGCCGGCGTAAACCAATTTCTCAAGATCGGTGCTCATGCGATGGTCGGTGGGGTAACGCATATCGATCATGATGTGCCCGCCTATATGATCGTCAGTGGCCAACCGGCTGCGGTGAGGGCGGTTAACACTATCGGGCTCGAGCGTCGTGGTTTCGATAAGCCTACCATCAAGCAATTACGTAACGCCTTTAAGGTCATCTACATGCGTGGACACAAATTGCAGGATGCCATAAGCGAATTGAAAACCCTGCGCGAAGATTGTGATGCGCTGCAGCTTCTCATCGACTCGCTGGAGAGTTCGAAGAAAGGAATTCACCGCTAGAGCTTAAGCTCTACCGCGTCATAGATTCACCCGTCTGTTTGTCATGTAAGCTGCGAGTGTAACCAAAGCCACTTATCACGATACATCTAACTATGAGCGACGCCCCACTTATCGGAATTGTTGCTGGCGAAAAATCCGGAGACATTCTGGGTGCCGGTCTGATTGCCGCGCTACGCCTTAAATACCCCGATGCGGAATTTGCCGGTGTTGGTGGGCCCGACATGATTGCGCTGGGATTCAATTCCCTCGTCGAGATGGAGAGGCTTTCGGTTATGGGCTTCGTTGAGCCTTTGGGCAGGTTGCCTGAGTTATTCGCGCTGAAGAAACGCCTCAGGGAATTCTTTGGTCAGAGGCGACCGCTGGTCTTTATCGGTATCGACAGCCCTGACTTCAATCTGCGCCTCGAAGAGGAGCTGAAGATTGATAACATCAAAACAGCTCACTATGTCAGTCCAAGTCTTTGGGCCTACCGCGAGAAAAGAATCCATAAGGTGAAGCGTGCAGTAGATCTAATGCTGACCTTGTTTCCCTTTGAGACTGACGTCTATACGCAGCATGGAGTCGAAGTTAAGTGTGTAGGTCATCCGTTGGCAGATACCATCGGTTTCGAAGACAAGAAGCTATCCTCCCGTGAACAATTTGGCCTCGCTGCTGATGATGCTGTGGTTGCTCTAATGCCCGGTAGCCGCGGCGGCGAAATCAAGCGGCTTGCGCCGGTATTCCTTGCGGCAGCGGTGGGGGCTTTAGAGGACTGTCCGCAGCTAAAGTTTTTAATTCCCTATAGCAGTGCCGCGAACAAGTCGCAGATCGAAGCGCTGTTTCGTGAAGAGTCAATAATCCAAGGTGATCAATTCGTTTTGGTCGACGATTCTCACGGGGCTATCAGTGCGGCAGATTTGGTCGTGCTGTCTTCCGGGACTGCTACTTTGGAAGCGCTGCTGCTAAGGCGACCAATGATCGTCGGTTATAAGCTTGCGGCAATCACCTTTGCCATCGCCTCACGCATTGTGAAGATCCCTTATGTAGCCTTACCTAATCTGCTCGCAGGAAGGCAGCTGGTGCCTGAATATATTCAACACGATCTCACCGCAGATAAAGTGCGCGATGGGATAGTCAGGCATATGACCGGTTCGGAGGATCATCAGGCGCTAATGCAGGAGTTTGAGCGAATACATAAGAGCCTGCGCCTAGACGCCTCCTCCCAGGCAGCACAAGCCGTAGCGTCATTGATAGAGAAAGACAGTAGTCAGTAAATGATCAAAGGCCCTTCATTTTCTCCCGCAAGCGAACCCTATACTCTGATTGCGGGTACCGATGAAGTAGGGCGTGGACCCTTGGCTGGGGACGTTGTCGCCGCCGCCGTGATACTCGATCCCGCAAAGCCTATCAGCGGCCTCGCTGACTCGAAGAAATTATCCCCCAAGCAAAGACAGATTTGTTTCGATGCCATCGTGAAGAGCGCTCATTGCTATGCCATAGGGCGAGCATCGGCGCGAGAGATCGAGCAGATTAATATATTGCAGGCGAGTATGTTGGCAATGAGCAGGGCGATTGCCGGCTTGCAGGTGAAGCCCGAATTCGTCTATGTCGACGGCAATCGCTGCCCTAAGTGGGAGTATCCCTCGGAGGCTGTGATCAAAGGCGACTCCCTAGTGCAGAGTATTTCTGCCGCCTCAATTATTGCCAAGGTGACTCGCGACAGGGAAATGCAGGAAATGGATCTGCGTTACCCAGGCTATGGTTTTGCGAGCAATAAGGGATACCCAGCACCGGCGCATCTAAAAGCGCTTGAAACCCTGGGAATAACGCCTATACACCGACGTACCTTCGGGCCGGTTGCGAGGATCTTAGAAGCGTCGAATCCGGGGTAAACTTTTGTCCCGTTTTCGATAAAAAAAAGGTATATTGGGGGCCTCTTCGCAACCCAATAATTAGATTCGTAAATGTCTGAAAATCTGCCTAATCAGCCCTTCGCGCACCTCAGACTTCACACCGAATTTTCAATCAATGATGGTCTCGTAACCATCAAGCCTCTCATCGCGAGACTGCGCGAACTTTCAATGCCGGCGGTTGCTGTTACCGACCTGGCAAACATGTTCTCTCTGATTAAATTTTACAGCGCTTCCTTAAAGTCAGGCATCAAGCCTATTTGTGGCTGCGATGTATTGGTAGAGAGTGATGATGGCACGAAACAGACTCGCCTGGTGTTATTGGTTAAGAACGAGCTTGGCTATCTCAGTCTAACGAAGCTTGTTTCTGAACTGTATACCGAGAATCCTAGCCAGAGTGAGCCAGTGGTACGTAAGTCGCAGTTGGCAGGGCGTGTCGACGGCCTGATCGCTTTATCAGGCGCGCAGAATAGTGATATCGGGCTAGCGTTGCTCGCCAATGAGAAGGATCTAGCTAGAGAACTACACGCTGAATGGCAGGAGCTGTTTCCACAAAGTTTCTATCTAGAGTTGCAGCGTGTGGGTCGAGTCGAAGAGGAAGACTATATAGAAGCGGCTGTCGCTCTCGCTATCGAGACGAATTCACCAGTGGTCGCAACTAATGATGTGCGCTTCATCGATCAGGATGATTTCGATGCACACGAGGTGCGCGTCTGCATTAATGAGCGGCGCACTCTAGATGACTCGCGGCGTCCGCATAATTACAGCAATCAGCAATATCTAAAGACCAGCGCCGAGATGGCGGAGTTATTCAGCGACATTCCCGAGGCGCTGGAAAACGCCTGGGAAATCGTCAAGCGTTGCAATCTGTCGCTAGAGCTAGACAAGCCCTGTTTGCCGAACTATCCCGTACCCGAAGGCATGGGCATGGAGCAGTATTTCTCCGAATTAAGTTCCGACGGACTCAGAGTACGTCTTCGTAGCCTTTACGGGGATGACTACGAGACGATGGACGTAGAAAAGCCTTACTGGGAGCGTTTGGAATTCGAGTTGGGTGTTATCAATCAGATGGGCTTCGCAGGCTACTTCCTGATCGTGATGGAATTTATTCAGTGGTCCAAAGACAACGACATTCCAGTAGGGCCGGGGCGTGGTTCCGGTGCCGGCTCCATCGTAGCTTATGCGCTGAGAATTACCGATCTGGATCCACTCAAGTACGACCTGCTGTTCGAGCGTTTCCTAAACCCTGAGCGGGTGTCGATGCCTGACTTCGATGTGGATTTTTGCATGGAAGGCCGCGACCGCGTTATTCAGCACGTAGCCGAGTTATATGGCAAAGACGCGGTATCGCAGATCATCACCTTCGGCACCATGGCGGCAAAGGCTGTAGTGCGTGATGTGGCACGTGTGCAGGGCAAGCCTTATATGCTGGCGGACAAGCTTTCGAAGTTGATCCCCTTTGAGCCAGGCATAACCCTGAAGAAGGCGTTCGAGGCAGAGCCGCTGCTGGGCGAATTCGTCGATTCCGATGAGGACGCGCAGGAAATCATGGAGATGGCCTATAAGCTTGAGGGCATCACGCGTAATGTAGGAAAGCACGCTGGTGGTGTGGTGATCGCGCCTACTAAGCTAACCGACTTTACGCCTCTGTATTGCGACGAAGCGGGCCAAGGTCTAGTTACACAATACGATAAGAACGATGTAGAAACCGCGGGTCTGGTGAAGTTCGACTTCCTCGGACTGCGTACGCTGACGATCATCGATTGGGCTGTAAAGATGATCAATGAGCGAGCCGCCGAAGGTGAGCCGCCTGTCGATATAACGCAGCTGCCCTTAACCGACGAGCGCGTTTACCGCTTGCTGCAGAAGGGAGAGACAACGGCGGTTTTTCAGCTTGAATCCCGCGGCATGAAGGACTTGATCAAGCGGCAGGTACCAAATAGCTTCGAAGACATCATCGCCTTGGTGGCCTTGTTTCGTCCCGGTCCTCTGCAGTCAGGCATGGTGGATGATTTTATCGATCGTAAACACGGTCGTACTCAGGTGGTCTATCCTCACGAGGAATTGGCGCCAGTGCTGAGCAATACCTACGGTGTCATTCTCTATCAAGAACAGGTGATGCAGATCGCCCAGGTTCTGGCGAACTACTCACTGGCTGGCGCGGATATTTTGCGTAAGGCCATGGGCAAGAAGAACCCAGAGGTCATGGCGAAGCAGCGCACCTTGTTTCAAGAGGGAGCAGAGGCGAGGGGAATCGATGCCGATCTGGCTGCGTCTATTTTCGATCTGATGGAGAAGTTCGCGGGCTACGGTTTTAACAAGTCGCACTCGGCGGCCTATGCACTAGTCTCTTATCAAACAGCCTGGCTGAAGACGCATTATCCTGCCTGTTTCATGGCGGCGGTGCTCACCGCTGAAATGCAGAATACCGATAAGATCGTGACCCTGATCGATGAGTGTCGCTCGATGAAATTGGTCATCGTGCCGCCGGATATCAACCGTGGCCAGTTTAACTTCACGGTAAATGACAAAGAGGAAATCGTATACGGCCTAGGCGCGATTAGAGGCTTGGGTGAAGGCCCAGTTGGCGCGATACTCGCTGCCCGAGCAGAGCGACCCTTTACGAATCTGTTGGATATCTGCCAACGTGTGGATACGCAGAGTGTTAACAAACGTACTATGGAGGCATTGATACGCTCCGGAGCCCTGGACAATATGGTTGAGGGCGATCTCGACTATGCGCGTTCCTTGCTCTCGGCGATGTTGCCCCAGGCGATGCAGGCGGCGGAACAAGCTAGCCGAAATCAGGCCAGCGGTGTTGAGGATATGTTCGGAGAGATTGCGCCAGCGGGCACCGAAGATGCAGATCTCAGCGCCTCCAATATCACTGTCCGTGCATGGGCGGAACAGCACCGCCTGAAGGTAGAGAAGGAAACTTTGGGTCTGTGGCTATCGGGTCACCCTATCGACGAGTTCCTGGATGAGCTTTCCCATATTACCAAGAATAGGCTGGTTAATTTGCGCCCGGAGCGAGGGCCTCAGACTATTGCAGGGGTATTGCATAGCATCCGTACTATGAAGAATAAGGCAGGGGACACCATAGCGTTTCTGGTATTGGATGACAGTAGTGCGCGTTTCGAATTCTCCCTGTTTGCAAAAGAATACGAGAAGTACCGAGAGACACTGCAGAAAGACGTGATCGTAGTGGTGGAGTGTGCCGTGAGCATCGACGATTACAGTGGAGGCATGCGCGGCCGTGGCAAGAGTGTAATGACACTGGCAGAGGCGCGTAAACGCAATGCTTACAGGGTGGCACTAAATCTCGAATCACAGTCCCTTGGCAGCAATTTTTGCGAGCATCTTGAGCGTATCCTCGAGCCTTATCGTAAGCCAGCTGCGGTAGCAGAGGTAGAGGATTTGGCGGCTGCAAACGGTTCAAACGGTAGTTCAGTTGCCCACAGCAGTAATTCTCAGTCCCCTCCAGGGCTGCCCCCGCCCAATAATCACGCGATCTGGGGAGAAGTAGACGAGGGCGGAGGGTGTCAAGTCATGGTGCGCTATCAGCGCTCTGACTCCATAGGGTGTATAATGTTGGGTCAAGAGTGGGTCGTATCGCCTGCCGACGACCTGATTCAGCGTCTGCGGCTTGAGTACGGTAAAGACAAGGTAGTGTTAAGTTACAAATAGACAATTTCGACAATCAAACTAGCAGGATATTGAGAGCAGCATGGATCCTAATTATCTCGAATTTGAACAACCCATTGCGGAGTTAGAAGCCAAGATCAGTGAGCTGAGATTGGTGGGTAGTGACAATGAGTTGAATATCGGTGAAGAAATTCAGAACTTGAAAGACAAGAGCACTAAGCTCACCGAGAAAATATACTCAAATCTTTCTTCCTGGCAAATCTCTCAGGTAGCCCGGCATCCGCTTCGGCCTTATACGCTGGACTATCTAGAGCACATCTTTACAGACTTCGATGAGTTGCATGGTGATCGCCTGTTCGCCGACGATCAGGCTCTAATTGGTGGTCTGGCTAAAATAGATGGCCGTCCAGTTGTTGTCATCGGTCATCAGAAGGGCAGAGGCACGAAGGAAAAGGTTAGGCATAATTTTGGTATGCCTAGGCCGGAAGGTTATAGGAAGGCTCGCCGACTGGTGCAGCTCGCAGAACAATACAGGCTTCCCGTGTTGAGCTTTATAGATACACCTGGCGCTTATCCAGGAATGGATTCGGAAGAGCGTGGAATCAACGAAGCAATCGCCGTGAACATGGCGATGATGTCACATGTAAAGACGCCACTGATTGCTACAGTTACCGGCGAGGCTAACTCAGGTGGCGCTATCGCTATCGGTGTTTCCGATCAGCTCAATATGCTGCAGTATTCGACTTACACGGTAATTACTCCAGAGGGCTGCGCAACCATTCTCTGGAAGTCTTCCGATCATGCAGCAGCAGCTGCCGAAGCGATGGGTGTAACGTCTAAGCGATTAGAAGAACTAGGTATAGTCGACCATACAATACCGGAGCCCCTAGGCGGTGCCCACAGAGATGTTGCTGCTACGGCGGTGAGCATTAAGGCAGCACTAATCGAGCAGTTAGATAGGCTGACCGCTATGGAAGTCGACGATTTGGTGGAGCGTCGTTATAAGCGTTTGATGAGCTACGGTATATCCAGTTAGTCATTCGCCCTGCGTTAAATCTTGTAAAGATTGCAGCGGCGCAAGAAGTGTCTGGGGAGGTGCAACTCCTCCCTTTATTTGAATGGACCAAACCATAGCGTTGCTATGCCCCCAGGCCATGAACTATTCACCGCAATTACTCCACGAAAAATTAGCAGCGGCTCTCGCTGAGTTCGCCTGCGAGCGTAAATTCCTGATCGGCTTAAGCGGTGGCTTGGATTCCGTTGTGCTGCTACACGCCATGGCAAGACTGCGTGATCAGCAGGGCGCCGATTTTCAGTTGCGTGCCCTGCATATCAATCACCAGCTTCAGGATCAGGCGCAGAGTTGGGAACAGCACTGTTCGAGTCTATGCGAAAAGCTCGGGGTGGAATTCACCAGTATCAAGGTGGAAATATCCGGCAGCTCAGGCCTAGAGAATGCCGCCAGAGAGGCTCGCTATCGCGAATTTGAAACGACTTTATTGCAAGACGAGGAGTTGCTGTTAGCGCATCACCGTGACGACCAGATGGAAACCCTGCTGCTGCGCCTCGTTCGTGGCTCCGGGAGTCGCGGGCTTAGCGGCATTCCTCGCAGCCGCCCGCTGGGCGTAAGCAAGTTACTGCGTCCCTTGTTGGATATCGATTCCGCAGAGCTGCAAAGTTACGCTGAGTCCGAGCAGCTCGTTTGGGTCGAGGATCATTCCAACAAAGATCAGGCTTTCGACAGAAATCATTGCCGTCACAGTTTGCTGCCGCTGATCGAGGCGCGGTGGCCCGGGTATAGAGAGAGCTGGTCGAAGTCTGCGGCGCTCGCTAGCGAGAGCGAAACCCTGCTTCAGGAGTTGGCAGTGATCGATCTGGCAGCAATAGTCACGGAGTCTGCATCTGTAGTGAGTCAGGAAGGATTGCTGGCGCTTTCGGAGCCACGGCGGCGCAATGTTCTGCGCCATTGGTTGGCAGATCTAGGCGCCAAAGAGCTGGGTTGGAATCAATTGCAGCAACTGAGTAACGAGGTGTTGCTTGGTGCTAGCGGTCAATTCATAGCGGAGGATTTTCAAGCCTTCTGTTTCCGCGAGCGCGTCTACGTATTGGCCTCCCCAGAACTCGAGTATGAACCAGATGAAATCACTCTAGATTCTATGCCCAGTTTGCCAGCGAGTGGAGAAGTTCTGCTTGAAGGTAATGGCCGGTTGCTGCTTCGCGAGTCGCAGGGGGAAGGAATTTCTGCAGGCAAGCTCGGCAACTTGTCGATCCGTTACAGGCAGGGTGGTGAAACCTGCCGTCTTGCAGGGCGCCCGAGTAAGGCCTTGAAGAAAATTTTGCAGGAGAGCGAAATTCCGCCTTGGTTGAGGAGCCGCATTCCGTTGCTGTATGACGGGGAAAGCCTGGCTTATATTCCCGGGCTTGGCGTTAGTCAGGAGTTAGCGGCAAAGGGCGCAGAGCCCGGCTGCATTATCGAATGGGAGCAGCCCGACCTTACGCTGCAGTCATGAATATCAGCTGCCTGCTCGAGTGCATTTTAGGCGGTTATTTTACTCTGCGATTTTACGTTACTGGAACATTTCAGATTGTTCTATTGAGGTGCTTCTGGTAGGCTGCAACTCCATCTGTGTGGGTTGGTGCACGACCAATTTTTCTATTTGGATGGGGCTCGAATGACTCGTTATATCTTCATTACCGGTGGTGTTGTTTCTTCACTCGGCAAAGGCATTACTTCTGCATCTCTCGCGGCAATTCTCGAAGCCCGCGGTCTAAACGTTACAATGTTAAAGCTGGATCCCTACATTAATGTAGACCCTGGCACTATGAGTCCGTTCCAACACGGTGAGGTCTACGTAACCGAAGACGGTGCAGAGACTGATCTGGACTTAGGTCACTATGAGCGCTTCAGCCGCACCACCATGTTGCAGAAAAATAACTTCACCACCGGCAAGGTGTATGAAGAGGTGCTCAAGCGTGAGCGCAGAGGCGACTATCTCGGAGCCACAATTCAGGTCATTCCCCACATCACCGATGAGATAAAACGTCGCGTGATTATCGGCGCGGGTGATGCCGACGTCGCACTAGTTGAGATCGGTGGCACCGTTGGCGACATCGAGTCGCAACCCTTTCTAGAAGCGATACGGCAATTGCGCGTAGAGCTGGGGCCAGAACGAGCCTTGTTCATGCATCTCACCCTAGTTCCTTACATCTCCACAGCTGGTGAGACCAAGACCAAGCCAACACAGCACTCGGTTAAAGAATTGCGCTCCATTGGTATTCAGCCGGACATCTTGATCTGTCGCTCCGATGTGGAGATCGACGAGTCGGCGCGGCAGAAGATCGCGCTGTTTACCAACGTTGAGCCGCAGGCGGTTGTTTCTCTGCCTGACTCTGACTCGATCTATAGAATCCCTTCGATACTGGGCGAGGCAAAACTCGACGATATCGTTATCAATAAATTTAAGCTGGAATGTCCCAAGGCTGATCTCAGCGAATGGAATGACGTCGTCGATGCGCACTTGAATCCGGTCAAGGAAGTGAATCTTGCCATGGTGGGCAAGTACATGGAGCTGCTGGATGCCTACAAGTCTCTTAACGAGGCGATCATTCATGCCGGCATACAGACGAAGACCAAGGTAAACATCACCTACATCGACTCCGCCGACGTGATAGATAAGGGTGTCGAGGTGTTGGCTAATCAAGACGCGATCTTGGTGCCAGGCGGCTTTGGTGAGCGCGGTGTTGAAGGCAAGATTATGACCGTGCAGTACGCGCGGGAAAATAAAATCCCCTACCTAGGCATCTGCCTTGGTCTACAGGCAGCGGTTATCGAATTCGCCAGAAACGTGGCTGGGCTGAAAGATGCCCATAGCTCCGAGTTCTCACCTGCTTGTGATAACCCGGTTATCGCACTTATTAGCGAGTGGACCACCCGTGCCGGATCCACCGAATACCGAGATGAAGATTCCGATATGGGTGGAACGATGCGCCTAGGTGCACAGAAGTGCATTCTGGATAAGGATTCCACTACCTTTGCCTGTTACGGCAAGGAAGAGATCACAGAACGCCATCGCCACCGTTATGAATTCAACAACGATTACATGGACGTATTGGCCGAAGCTGGTTTGAAGCTTGTCGGTAAATCTGTCGATGGCATGCTGGTAGAGGTGGTTGAGATCCCTGATCACCCTTGGTTTGTCGGATGTCAGTTCCATCCGGAGTTCACCTCTACGCCACGCTACGGCCATCCGCTGTTCACGGGTTTTATCGAGGCTGCCATAGCGCATCACGAGTCCGCGGGCGAGTCCGATGCAGCTATTGCATCTCCGACGCTAGCGGTGAATAACGCTCAAGTTTGAGCGCTAGAAAAAGGGCCCGGTAGCTACTCATGACAGCAAAGCAAATTAAGCTTGGTGATTTTACGATTGCCAACGATCAACCTTTTGTCCTATTCGCCGGCATGAACGTGTTGGAGTCTAGGGACTTGGCTATGACAGTGGCCGAGCAATTCCACAATGTCACGAATGAGCTGAATATCCCCTATGTATTCAAGGCTTCATTCGATAAGGCAAACCGCTCCTCAAAAGACTCCTACCGTGGCCCCGGCTTAGACGAGGGTTTAAAGATACTCGCCGAGATCAAACAGCAGTTTTCTGTTCCGGTGATCACCGACGTACATGAAGTGTCTCAGGTAGCTCCCGCAGCGGAGGTTGCAGACATTTTGCAGCTGCCCGCGTTCCTGTCTAGACAGACGGATCTGGTTGTCGCCATGGCGGAAAGTGACGCAATCATCAATATTAAGAAGGCGCAGTTTCTAGCGCCGCAGGAAATGGGGCATATCCTTAAGAAATTTGAGTCGGCAGGCAACGATAGGCTGATTCTCTGCGAGCGGGGCAGTAGTTTTGGCTACAACAACTTGGTAGTCGACATGCTCGGTTTCGCGGTCATGAAGCAATTTGGCAGTCCGCTGATGTTCGACGCGACCCATGCCTTGCAGAAGCCAGGCGGCCTCGCTGATGCCGCCGGTGGGCGCCGCGCTGATGTTACTGCGCTTTCTCGTGCAGGCTTGTCGCAGGGTATCGCAGGCCTATTTATCGAGGCACATCCGGACCCAGACAAGGCGCGCTGTGATGGCCCCTGCGCATTAAGGCTGGAAGCTGTTCGGCCCTTCTTGCAGCAGATGCGAGACCTGGATGCACTAATAAAGTCGCTACCTGAGCTAGATACAGCATAGTCTTTCGGGTAGTTTAATCTTCATTTTTTGATTTAAGATAAGTTAATAAGGTATTGAAATGGCTAGTATTAAGAACGTTAGAGCGCGAGAGGTTCTTGATTCCCGAGGGAATCCAACCATTGAGGCAGATGTCGAATTAGACAGTGGTGTCATGGGCTCTGCCTGCGCGCCTTCAGGTGCCTCTACTGGCTCGCGCGAAGCGCTAGAGCTACGAGATCAAGACCCAGCCCGCTATCTAGGCAAGGGCGTGTTAAAGGCTGTTCAGAATGTGAACACTGAAATCAGGCAGGCGCTTCTCGGACACGACCCTGCAGACCAGCAGGCGCTGGATGCAGTAATGCTGGAGCTAGATGGCACAGAGAATAAGGCCAAGCTCGGTGCAAACGCGATACTGGCAGTGTCGCTTGCGGCAGCCAAGGCGGCGGCACTTGATGCTGGCCTGCCTCTGTATGCGCACATCGCCCAGTTAAACGGCAGCGCAGGCAACTATTCGCTTCCGGTGCCGATGATGAATATCGTGAACGGTGGCGAACACGCTGATAATAACGTTGATATTCAAGAGTTTATGGTTCAGCCCACAGGAGCTGCGAGCTTCAGTGAGGCGCTGCGCTACGGTGCTGAAATATTTCATGCGCTGAAGTCTGTGTTAAAAAAGCAGGGTTTGAGCACAGCGGTAGGCGACGAGGGTGGATTTGCTCCAAACCTTCCTTCAAATGCGGCGGCACTGGACTCTATCCTGCAAGCCATTGAAATAGCAGGCTTTCGCCCCGGTACAGATATTCACCTAGCGCTGGATTGTGCAGCCTCCGAATTCTATGAGGATGGCAAGTACATGCTCAGGGGTGAGGGCAAGAGCTACGATTCTGGGCAATTTGCTGATTATCTGCAGGGTTTGGCTGAGAATTATCCGATATTATCCATCGAAGACGGCATGGATGAGAGCGATTGGGAAGGTTGGGCTAAATTATCAGCCCAGATAGGCGATAAAGTTCAGTTAGTAGGCGATGATTTGTTCGTTACCAACACTAAGATACTGCAGCGTGGTATCGACGAGAGCATCGCGAATTCGATTCTGATCAAGTTTAATCAGATTGGGTCGCTTACCGAGACGCTGGCAGCGATCAATATGGCGAAGGACGCGGACTACACGGCGGTGATTTCTCACCGCAGTGGAGAGACCGAAGATACAACCATCGCAGACTTGGCGGTGGCCACCGCCGCAGGACAGATCAAGACTGGCTCTCTGTGTCGTTCGGACAGAGTGGCGAAGTACAATAGATTGCTAAGAATTGAGGAAGAGTTGGGTAGCAACTCGGTGTTCAACGGCATCAAAGAATTTTCTAAATTCATAGGCAAAACATAGTCGAGGGCGTTGCAAAAGGAAGGACAGTACGAGAGTGTCAAAAGCAAATAGTACGACACTTTTACGCCAACTTCTTGCGCACGACATTTTGAATTAGCCTTGGATGGCTCATTCGAAATCGACTTAAAAGTGCCTCTGAATCGATATGGCAGAGGCAAGTAACATGTTGAGATCGACCTCCTTGAGGATTCGGTCTCAGCGACAAGGCTTATGAAAATAATATTCGGGTTTCTAGGGTTCGCGTTCATCACTTTGCAATACCAGCTTTGGTTAGGTGAAGACAGTGTGCGCACGCTGAATATGCTGGAGCTTGAAGTTGAAGCGCAGCGAACGAACAATGAAGGGCTAGAACACCGCAACAGATTGGTTGAGATCGAAGTGCTGGATCTCAAGAATGGGCTTGAAGCTGTCGAAGAGCGAGCGCGCTCTGAGCTTGGCATGATAGAGAAGGGCGAAACATTCTACCTGCTTGTGCCTTCCCAGAAATAATCTAGTTTAATCCGGCTGGCTCCACAATTTAGAAGACACGACTATGACAATATGGGCTGTCTTGCCTGCCGCAGGCATTGGGCGTCGCATGGGAACCACCATCCCCAAGCAATATCTCTCTATCGATGGGGTTCCGCTGCTCTTGCATTCTTTGCGCCGGCTGAGCGCTGTTAAGAAAATAGAAAAAATTGTCGTGGTGATTCACCCTGAAGATAGTCATTGGGTTGAACTGCAAGAGTCGGTCTCTGTGGAATTTCAAAACCGCATTGTAACTGTTATGGGTGGGGATGAGCGCTACCAGTCGGTTCTGAACGGCCTCACCGCAATGACGGAATTCGCAGCCGCAGATGATTGGGTGTTAGTGCACGATGCCGTCAGGCCCTGTGTGCGCGTTGGCGACATAGAAAAATTGATTGAAGAAGTTTCAGGAAATTCCATAGGGGGTTTGTTAGGGTCTCCTGTGGACAACACTCTAAAGAGAGTAGATAAAGAATTAGCGGTGATCGAAACCGTCGATAGAAATTCCTATTGGAATGCGCTTACCCCGCAGATGTTTCGCTTCGCACAGTTAAAACAGTCTATCGAAGCCGTAGTAACTAGCGGTGAGCAGGTGACCGACGAGGCGGCGGCCATGGAGGTCGCAGGCTTTAAGCCCATAATGGTTGCCGGCAACAAGGACAATATCAAAATAACTCATGAGGCGGATCTGGTCTTGGCAGGTCAAATTCTAATAAACCAGGCGAGTGATAATGAATCCAAATAATATGCGCATCGGTCACGGCTATGACGTGCACCGTTTCGACACTGAGCATCGAGAAGAGAAGCCTCTTACCTTAGCTGGCGTTGTGCTAGCGGATAAGATGAGTCTGCTTGCCCATTCCGATGGCGATGTAATTTTGCATGCAGTGTGCGATGCGATACTCGGCGCCCTCGGCGAGGGAGACATCGGGCAACACTTCCCCGATACAGATGCCAAATTTGCAGGAGCTGCCAGCGGTGATTTATTGCAGCAGGTGCTGATTATAATGGACGCACGCGAACACTATATAGTGAATATTGATATTACCGTGATTGCAGAAGTACCGAAGTTGACTCCGCACCGCGTCAATATGATTTCCAGTTTAGCTAATTTGCTCGAATTACCGGAGCAGCGAGTTAATTTGAAGGCAACTACCACCGAGGGCTTAGGAGCCATTGGCAGGAAAGAAGGTATTGCCTGTGCGGCAGTGGTCTTGCTTGGCGGCCATGCCTGAAGATTCCCCAGATCAGCCAGTAAGCACTACTGCCCAGACCTTTGCTAGCCTAGACACGCTTGCCTTCGCTAATGGCAAGCCAGTGTTGGCGGCAACCCTCAAACAAGAATTCGGCGACTTTCGGGTCGAGGAGCAACTCAGCTTCAAGTTCACGGAGAAGGGCGAGCATGCCTATCTCTGGGTCGAGAAAACAGATCGCTCTACCGTCGATGTAGCAAAGAAACTCAGTGAGGTAACCGGCGTTCACGGTTCTGAGATAGGCTATTCAGGCATGAAGGACCGCCGTGCCCAGACGCGGCAGTGGTTCAGCATAAAGTTGCCAGCGGGTAGGGAGGAGGAGCTTGCCGCCTGTGAGAGTGAGTCGCTGCGTATCGTCGAGACCCATAGAAATTCACGCAAGCTTAAGATCGGTAGCCATCGCTCTAACCACTTCAGAATATTGCTGAGGGATTGCGAGGGCTCAAGAGACGATTTTGAGCAAAGATTGGCCAAGATTAATTCATTAGGTGTGCCTAACTACTTCGGTTCGCAGCGTTTTGGCAGAGACTTGAGTAACCTCAAACAGGTTCAGGCCTGGATGAGCGCCGAGCTGGATGAGGCTCCGGCTCCTATGCCAAAGCAACGCTTCAAGCGGGGCATGCTGTTTTCTGCCGCGAGGTCCTATCTATTCAATCAGCTGTTGTCGCGAAGGCTGGAGCTGGGTAATTGGAATGCTTATGTGCCTGGCGATGTGCTGAATTTGGATGGAACAGGGCGCTCTTTTGTCCTCAAAGAGCAAGACGAGTGGGATGCGATTCTGCAGCAGAGGCTGGAAGATTTCGATATTCACATCACCGGCCCTCTCCCGGGCGAGATTGATTCTAAAGATAAGTATGTAAGCTACGGCAAAGCTGCCGATATTGAAGATGCAGTGTGTAAAGAATTTAATACCTTGCTGGTGGGTTTACGGCATTTCGGTCTACAGGCAGCACGAAGACCGTTGCGTTTTCGGCCCATCGATTTGACGTGGGAATGGCTTCAAAGCGAACAATCAGAAGGCTCTAGCGATCTACTGCTGGACTTCTCCCTAGGAAAGGGAGCTTACGCCACGAGCCTGCTCAGAGAGTTGTGTGTGACTCGAGAGTGCTTTGGTAAGACCGCGAAATAATAAAATTAGATGACATAGGATTAGCGACTTGAGCAGTATAGGAAGCAGTAAACCAAATCTAAGCGGCATTGGGATGACCTCTCAGCGCACACGAGAACGACTACTGGGTAGGTTGATCGATCAAGGAATAAATAGCATGGAGGTGCTGGACGTTATTCGTTCCACACCACGGCACATATTTCTGGACGAGGCGCTTTCCCATCGAGCCTATGAGGATGTGGCCCTGCCTATCGGTCACAACCAAACAATTTCACAGCCCTATGTGGTTGCCAAGATGACAGAGGCCCTGCTGAAAAGCGGACCGTTGGATTCGGTGCTGGAAATCGGCACGGGTTGTGGTTATCAGACCGCCGTGATGGCGCAGTTAGCCAAGAACGTTTCCACCGTCGAGCGTATCAAGCCACTGCTGGATCGCGCGAAGAAGAATCTTAAATTGCTGAAGCTGCGCAATATTAATTACCGGCACGGAGACGGCAGCGCAGGTTGGGCCAACAATGGCCCCTTTGACGCCATCATTACCACAGCCGCTCCGCAGCAGGTGCCGCGTGACCTATTTGAACAACTAAAAGACGGTGGGCGTTTGATTATACCCGTGGGTGGTGACGATCAGCAGGAGTTACAACTGATCACGCGTCACGGCAAAGACTTCTCCGCAGAGGTGCTGGAAGCTGTGCGTTTCGTTCCGCTTTTGGTAGGGCAGTTACACCACTAAGCATTTCTGCATTTAAAACTATTCACCAATGGCTTGACCATGTCCGACAACTCAAGCACGCACAGGCAGGACGCTACTGACTCCTTGCAGACCCCTCGCGGCAAATTCATGCTGTTCTTGAAAGGGGTTGCCATGGGGCTGGGGGATTCTGTCCCCGGCATATCTGGCGGAACTATCGCAGTCATTACCAAAATCTATGATCAGCTGGTGTTTTCTATTCGCGCCGTCGACCTGCGCGCCTGCGCTTTACTCTTCACCGGCCAGTTCAAGACCTTCTGGCAGCATATCAATGGCACGTTCCTGTTGATCCTCGCGCTAGGAATTTTGTCGGGCTTGTTGATCTCTGCAAACACCGTGTTGTTTCTTTTGGAGAATTACTTCGCGCCGCTGATGGCTTTTTTTATCGGCATGGTACTGGCGTCTACTGCGCTGCTAAGGCATGAATTTTCCCTTGGCGCCTGGCAGAACATCCTCGCCTTGATTCTGGGTTTTTTGTTAGCGACCTCTATAGGTTTTATAACGCCGCACTCTGCAGAGCTCTCGCTGATCTATGTTTTTTTTAGCGGCGCTATAGCGATTAGCGCGATGATACTTCCAGGCCTATCCGGCGCCTTCATTCTGTTGTTGCTAGGCGTGTATGAGTTCATTCTCGGTGCGCTGCTGGGTTTTGATCTGCCTTATATTTTAGTCTTTATACTCGGCTGCGCCGCAGGCCTGCTCGCTTTCTCTAGAGTTTTGTCCTGGATGCTGTGTGATCACCATCAGTTGAGCTATGGTTTTATAACAGGAATGTTGTTGGGTTCGGTATCAGCACTCTGGCCTTGGCAAGAAGCCGATGAAGGCTACACGATGCTGCTGCCTGCGCTAGTGTGTCTTGTGTTGGGTGTTGCAGTTGTTGTATTACTGCAGATGATATTTTCCACGAAGCCAGCGGAACGTTCTAACTAGTATGAATTCCCTACACCGACAATTTCGTAATTTTCGCGCGCCCCTTATCATGGGCTGTGCTCTGCTGTTCGCCTCCTGTGGTGGTGGCTATCAGGCGCCTATGGTGGAGCAGGGTGAGCAGCAAGTTGTTACTGCACCGATCATTGTCGATAGTTCAACTCCCGAAAGCAGCTTTCGCATTGAGAGCTCAAGGCCGGTTAGTGTTTCTTCAAGTGACGCTAGCAACGGATCGCCACCGCAAGTGTTGTCATCGAACTCGGGGCGCACTGTGACTCGCTCTCAGGCTGTTCAAGATAGCCCTGCTAGATCTGCTGCCACGGCGCATCGCGTGCGCTCAGGTGACACCTTGTTCTCTATCGCTTTTCAATACGATCTTGATTTTCGCAGCCTGGCGATAGCCAATGGATTGAATCCTCCCTATACCATCTTTGTCGACCAAGAAATTAATTTGGACCTGAGCAAATCAGTGCGCAGTGCCAGCGGGGTATCAACTGCGAATCTAGGCACGGCGGTTGGCAATAACTCGGTGGCTCGAGCTAGAGCAAGCGGAGGAACATCCGGCTCTGTATTGCGTCAGCCGGTTAGTAGAACGCCACAGGCAATAACTTGGCAGTGGCCCCATCGAGGGCGTGTGCTGAAGGGCTTTCAATCCGGTGTCAGTAAAGGCTTGGATATAGCAGGCAGCGTTGGCGACCCCGTGTTGGCCGCCGGCGATGGAGATGTGGTGTACTCGGGTCGTAATGTTCAAGGCTCTGGAGACTTAATTATTGTTCGCCACAGCGATCGCTATCTCAGTGCCTATGCCCACAACAGTCGTTTGCTGGTGAACGAGGGCAGTCGTGTCCGCGCGGGAGAGAAGATAGCCGAGGTTGGCGAAAACTCTGCAGGTGTAGCGATGCTGCACTTTGAGATTCGTGAAGCGGGGGATTCGGTGGACCCGTCCAGACTCTTGCCTTCTAACTAGCGCTTCGAAGAAGTTGTAAGGAAAGGTATATAGCAGAAACGAAAACGCAGACTGATGCCTGCGTTTTCGTTTTATCTTTTAGTGCTGGTGCTGATAGTGTAGACAGTGCTCTGAGAGCGATGCAGTGGCTGGCGACTAGCGCTCAAGAAACTGCAGCTTCTCTTTCTTGTCAGTCCATTCCTCTGCATCGGGCAGGGCATCTTTCTTCTCAGTGATGTTTGGCCAAACTTCCGCCAACTCGGCGTTCAAGGCAAGGAAACCCTGCTGATCTTCTGGCAGTTCGTCTTCCGCGTAGATTGCGTCAACTGGGCACTCCGGCTCGCATAGCGCACAGTCGATGCACTCGTCGGGGTGGATTACCAGAAAGTTAGGTCCTTCGTAGAAACAGTCTACGGGGCATACTTCAACACAGTCAGTGTGCTTACAGCGAATACAGTTGTCACCTACTATGAATGTCATGTTATCTCCAACCCTTTGATTCTGGTAATTCTGGCTAATCTTTGCAATTGCGCCAATCTGGCTTGTCGCTTCACTTAGCTGCCTTTTAACGGCTAATGGCGCGGCCTCGCGGCGTGCATTCTATCAGTTTTTTTCGGCAGTTTTCCATTCGGCTAGAGGATTTATTGGCTTAGTCCCTAGTTTGGGCCCACATTCAGCTATCTGCTTTCTGTTTCAGCTCATAAAGAATTTTCAGCGCTTCTTTCGCGGTGATCTCATCGACTTCCAGCCTCTGCAGAAAGTCCACGGCAGGATGGGGCACGGTGGCAAACATCTCACTCTGAAATGGCGAGCTGGTCTCTGCTGAGGGCGGCGCTGGGGATGTGGAGGGGCTGACCGCAGTTGTTGCTTGAGCCGGCGTGTCATTCTCCAATTGCTGCAATTTTTCTCGGGCCTTCTCGATAACTGCGCGCGGTATACCCGCCAGCTGAGCTACCTGCAGGCCATAGCTCTGGTTGGCTGGCCCCGCCTTGACGGCATGCAGGAATACGATGCCATTGTCGTGCTCGATCGCATCCAGATGCACGTTAACGATCGCAGGATAAGTTTCCGGCAGGATGGTAAGTTCGAAGTAATGTGTGGCGAAAAGGGTGTAGGCCTTTACGTGTTCTGCGATATACACCGAGGCGGCCCATGCCAGTGATAGGCCGTCGAAAGTGCTGGTGCCTCTGCCAATCTCATCCATAAGCACTAGGCTGTTTTCGGTGGCGTTGTGCAGGATATTCGCCGTTTCGGTCATTTCCACCATGAAAGTAGAGCGGCCACCGGCGAGATCGTCGGATGAGCCGATACGAGTAAAGATTCTATCGATGGGTCCCAACGTTACTGCAGTTGCCGGCACATGGCTGCCACACAAAGCGAGCAGGGTGATGAGTGCGGTCTGCCGCATATAGGTGGACTTACCGCCCATGTTTGGTCCGGTAATGATTAGCATCTTCTGCGCGAGGTTTAGACAGACGTCGTTAGCAACGAATGTGTCTGCAGTGACTTTCTCCACAACCGGATGTCTGCCGCCTTCGATAGTTATGCCCGGCTCATCGCTTAACACCGGCTCACAGTATTCAAGGTTCACCGCGCGTTCGGCGAAGCAATTCAGCACATCCAGTTCGGCGAGAGCCTCGGCGCTGACGATCAAGCGAGTAAGCTCCGTTGCGAGCTCTTCTATCAGGGCATCATACAGAGCCTTCTCGCGGCTCAGAGATTTGCTGCGCGCGCTCAACACCTTGTCTTCAAATTCTTTCAGTTCCGGGGTGATGAAACGCTCGGCGTTCTTCAGTGTTTGGCGGCGCACGTATTCCGCGGGCAATTCGGCACCGGCCTGGCCCTTGCTGATTTCTATGTAATAACCGTGCACACGGTTGTAGCCGACCTTGAGCGTGGCGATGCCGGTGCGCTCCTTTTCTCGAACCTCAAGATCGATTAGATACTGGCCGGCGTTGCTGCTGAGGTTGCGAAGTTCGTCGAGCTCGGCGTCATAACCTGTGGCGATCACGCCTCCCTCGCGGATAACCACGGGTGGGTTTTCTTCCAATGCGCGAACTAACAGTTCACTTTGCTGCGGATACTCACCGATACGCTGCGCCAGATCGGCAACGTAGCTTGATGGTATGGCAGTCAGCTGCTGCTGTAATTCAGGCAGTTGATTGAGGCCGTCACGCAGCTTGGCGAGATCACGGGGTCGCGCCGACCGTAGCCCGAGTCTAGCGATGATGCGTTCTAGATCACCAATGGTTTTTAGCACTTCGTGCAGTGCTTCAAAGCGGTAGTCGCTCTTCAATGCGGCGACGGCCTGTTGCCGCTGTTGCAGTTGTGCGCGGTCCCGAAGCGGTCGATTGATCCAGCGAGAGAGTAGACGGCTTCCCATCGACGTTGCCGTGCGGTCGATGATAGAGAGCAGCGTATTGTCTTTGCCCCCGGCTAGATTGATATCCAGCTCGAGATTGCGGCGACTGGCGGCATCCAAGATGACGCTATCTTCTTGACGCTCCACCTGTATGCCTTGAATATGTGGCAGGTCCGATTTCTGTGTTTCCCGTGCGTATTGAATCAGGCAGCCAGCGGCCTGTAAGGCGGCGCTTAAATCGTGGCAATCGAAGGCGGAGAGGTCGCGGGTATTAAAATGCTCGGTGAGGATGCGATTGGCGTTCTCTAGCTCGAACTCCCAAATCGGCCGCCTGCGCTTAGCAGGGTGATTAAGGGCTGCTTCAACTTCCGTTAGCTCTTCCTGCAGCAGTATCTCCGCCGGTTGAATGCGGCCTATCTCCGAGGTTAGGGCATCGAGACCTAACATTTCACTCAGCACGAACCTGCCGCTGCTGATATTCATGAAGGCGATGCCGTAGGTTTTCTGTGAGCTGCCGCTGCCGGCCGTCGCGCTGATGGCAAGTAAGCAGTTGTCGCGACTCTCGTCGAGTAGGGCTTCATCGCTAACGGTTCCCGGCGTGATGATTCGAACTACCTGTCTCTCAACGGGTCCCTTGCTGGTGGCAGGGTCTCCAATCTGTTCGCAGATAGCGACCGACACCCCAGCTTCAACTAGTTTTGCTAGATAGCGGTCCGCCGCATGATAGGGAATGCCGCACATGGGAATAGGTTCGCCAGCGGCCTTGCCGCGTGCGGTGAGGGTAATGTCTAGGATGTTGGCTGCACTCTTCGCATCTTCGAAGAACAACTCATAGAAATCACCCATGCGATAGAACAATAGGCTGTCTTGATGCTGAGCTTTGATGCGCAAAAACTGCTGCATCATGGGCGTGTGTGTTGGCGCGTCGGTCAAATTTCTAACTACTGAATTGAGGTGAGTTTTGTTCTTGTTTTGGGTCGCTATGGTTGAGAATTCTACACGGTTTGGCGGGGCGGTGGCATAGCTAAATTGCTTTCTTCATGAGGGTAAAAGTCTGCTTCTTTAAAGCAGGTAAAGCTCTAGCCATGTCTGTTTAATCATGGTTCACTTCGGTCAATGAAGTCGCTAAGATGCATTCATGTCTGATTCAATTACTAGCCCGATTTCTAAACTCGTTGAGCAGCTCGCTTCCAAACTCCTCGCAAAAAAATTGATTATTTCCACAGCCGAATCCTGCACCGGTGGCTGGATTTCGCAATCGCTTACTGCGCTAGCCGGTAGTTCCACTTGGTTCGATAGTGGCTTCGTTACCTATTCTAATGAGGCGAAGCAGCGCTTGCTAAATGTACCGCCAACAATATTTAGCAGCGATGGCCCTGGAGCCGTGAGCGAGGCAACCGTGCTGGCGATGACCGCAGGTGCTATTCAAGGCAGTAGAGCAAATTTAGCGGTTGCCGTCAGTGGTATAGCGGGGCCGGATGGCGGCACGGAGGAAAAGCCGGTAGGTACGGTTTGGATTGCCTGGCAGTGGGAAAAAAAGAGCCTTGCTCGTTGCTTTCACTTCAGTGGCGACAGAGAGTCGGTCAGACAGGCAACGGTGCTTGCTGCATTGGAAGGCTGCCTCCTGCTAATCGATTAATAAAATAATTGATTGATAAGAAAAACTAAAGGAATTCCCATTTTTGCCAATATACTGGTTGTATATACAGTATAAATTTGGTTAAATTTGCACTGTTCGTATATACAGTATTTCGGCAAAAGGCTGAAGGCCAGAGAAAACGGGCGCTAGCTCAAATTTATTAAAGTAGGTTACGACGATGCATAGTTCAATAGACGGCTCAACTAACGTTTTAACAGGCACTACAACAGCAGGATTATACGATTTATGGCTGAACTCGATGTTACCCACTGTGGGTCCATCGATGGTCACGGGAGTGACTTCGAGTTCGAGCCACCAGATAGACAGCGAACGTCTAGCGGAGAAGTTGATGCAACTTTGCATCGATCAGTCGGCTAGGGGACTTGCTGAAGAAAGAGTTTAGTAAAAACGAAGAAAGAATCTAGAAAGAACGAAAAAAGAATCAAGAAAGTTTAGTAAGTAGCCGGGGACAGGCTACTATTTAAGACTCAGAAAACTGAGTTACTCAGGGGAAACCCGACAACTGCTTTACTCACGGAACCAGGCTTCAGTTGTGAATTTAAACACAAGGAAATTAGGATGATTGAAGATAACGGCAATAAAGATAAGGCGCTCGCAGCGGCACTGACGCAAATCGAGAGACAATTCGGTAAGGGTTCCATGATGCGACTCGGTGATACCGATCGCGAACCAATACCTGCCATTTCTACTGGTTCACTGGGCCTAGACGTCGCTCTTGGCATAGGCGGTCTTCCAAGAGGCCGTGTCGTTGAGATATACGGGCCAGAGTCTTCTGGTAAGACTACATTAACTCTGCAAGTTATCGCCGAAGCACAGAAGGCCGGTGGCAGCTGTGCATTCATCGACGCGGAGCACGCGCTCGATCCTATCTATGCAGGCAACTTGGGTGTCGATGTCGACAACCTACTGGTGAGCCAGCCGGATACCGGTGAGCAAGCCTTAGAAATCTGCGACATGATTGTGCGCTCTGGCGCATTGGATGTTGTAGTAATCGACTCCGTAGCAGCGTTGACACCTAAGGCTGAGATTGAAGGCGACATGGGCGACAGTCACATGGGTCTGCAGGCTCGACTGATGTCTCAGGCACTGCGCAAGATGACAGGCAATATCAAAAACTCGAACACTCTGGTTATCTTCATCAACCAGATTCGCATGAAGATCGGTGTCATGTTCGGCTCTCCCGAAACAACCACTGGTGGTAACGCGCTTAAATTCTATTCCTCTGTGCGCTTGGACATTCGCCGTATCGGTTCGATTAAAGATGGCGACGAGGTTGTCGGCAACGAGACGCGAGTGAAGGTTGTTAAGAACAAGGTAGCGCCTCCTTTCAGGCAGGCTGAATTTCAGATCATGTACGGCAAGGGAATCTATCACCTCGGTGAGGTTGTCGATCTCGGCGTCAAGCAGGGCTTGGTGGAGAAGTCAGGTGCCTGGTATGCCTATAAAGGCGAGAAGATTGGTCAAGGTAAGAAGAATGCCGGTCTGTATTTGAAAGAGAATCCTCATATAGCCGAAGAGATCGAATTACAGATTCGTGCTCAGTTATTAGGTGGTGATACTGAAGAGGCTGCTAACTCTGAAGAAGCACCAGCCAACGACGATGATGTAGTTGTTTTAGCTGACGCGAAGAAGAGCAGCTAGAGCAGCAGACTCTGATGCCTTCGTTATCAATGAGCACTGTCTCTTTTGATAACGAAGGCACGATTGTCAATTTGGGCAAATCGAAAAAATCAGAACTAGCTGAAAGCTGCAAGATTATAAACGTGTCCGAGACTGCATCTTGTAACGATGTCCCTGTTCTCCGGCGGGCCGCAATGGACTATCTGGCCCGTCGGGAACATTCTCTGTTCGAACTCCTGCAAAAACTTGGCAAGAAATTCCCCGATACAGACAAAGAATTACTCCTAGAGGTTTTGGAGGTGCTTAAGTCTGAGAATTTGCAGTCAGACGAGCGCTTCACCGAATCCTATGTCAGATACCGCAAGTCTAGAGGCTTTGCTTATTCGCATATTCGAGCGGACCTATCCGGACGGCGAGTGAGCGATAGCCTGATCAATAAGCATCTGCTATTGGATGACGAGCAGTGGCAAGTGATGGCGGATCAGTTAGTAATAAAGAAGCTGCGCCATCAGGCGCCCCCAAGCTATGGGTCGAAACTCCATAGAAAGATCACTAGGTTTCTGCAGGCAAGAGGGTTTGCCTCCGTAGAGATTAAAAAAGCCCTCGAAAAACATCTGCTGTGAACTGCTTATCAACTAATGCCGCTCCATACTGATTAATTCCTCCGTAATAGACTATAATTCGGCATTGGTCATAACGTAGAAACCATCAAATGCAGCTATCTTATGCAGTGAAGCAGTCACGGCTCTATGTCGGCCTATGTGCCGCGGCAATTTCGCTGGTGATCACGCCGCTGCACGCCAACACTTTTTCACAGTTAGCCATTAATCTGGGTCATGAAACTAATCTTTCCCGTGGGTTAGATAGTCCACATAAGGAAGAATCGAGTTCGTTGGCGGTAGACTATTCCTTTGGAAAACTCTATGAATTAGGGCTGAAAAATACACTTGTCTTAAGTGCGGCAGCTAATGCCTCCAGATTTAATGAGTTGCGCGGCTTCGATCATGTTGGGTTTAGTCTGGCAGCGAACTACAATTATAAGTGGGCTCTGGGTGCCTATGCTCCCACACTGGCTTTCAGCACATCCTATGCGCTTGAAGAATATGAGGGTAGGGCAAGAGACAATGGCCTGCTCACTGTAGATGTTAGCTATCTAAAACGTGTATCTCCTGCCTGGTTCCTCACTCTAGGCGCAGACTATCAAAAAAGCAGCTCGGACAATCTTCCTAACGACCCCATCATCGATAGTTTTGGCTACGCGCCGGATCGAACTCTTCCCTTCGAGCTGTACGACTATGATTCCAATAGCGTGTACGGGGATTTAGAGTATGCCTTCGAGAATGGTGTACTCCTTAACGCGGGCTTTAGGCGCGTGAATGGTTTTTCGGTGTCTAGCACAGCGACTCCAACACTCGCTCTGTACAAGGTGGCCGAAGCGCTCTACACAGACCCTGCCTTTAAGAAAGGTTGGGTAGCCTATCAGCTGGAGGCGGATACGAACGAATGGTCGCTGGGTCTAAGTATTCCAAGTGGTCTCGATTCTTCAATCAATTTAACCTATAACGTTTACGACATCTCGGCTATGGGCGGGCACAATTATAGGAATCGAATGCTCTCTGTTAGCTATGTGCGCAACTTCTAATGGTTACATCAAATATGATTTTTACCGGCAGTAGATCTACGAGTCTTCATGAGAAGGGCCGGGCATTGCTGTTGATTGCAGTTAGCTCTTTTGCTCTATGTGCTCCCTTAGCTTCTGCACAGCAAATAGTCATTCGTTTGCTTGATGACGACGGTACGGCAGTGCGAGACGCTGTAGTTGAATTGCTTTCAGATTCAGCAGTGGCACCGACATCGCTAGGCATGCAAGAGGCAGAGATCGATCAGCAGAATAAAGAGTTCGTCCCTACTGTCACTACGCTAGTGGCAGGCGGCAGCGCAAGCTTTCCTAACAGTGATGATATTCTTCATCATGTTTATTCATTTTCGTCAGCAAAAACATTCGACACGCCCCTGTATGGGAGCGATGCCAGTAGCGAGTATCGTGAAATGTTCGACGTGCCCGGTGTTGTTGAGATCGGCTGCAATATCCATGACTGGATGCTCGCCTATATCTATGTGGGCGAATCCGGCTTGATGGCGATAAGTGATGAAGCGGGGGAAGCCCAGCTCGCCAATATCCCACCCGGCGAATATCGCTTGAGAGTTTGGCATTCTCGATTAGATGCCCCGAAAAATAGCATAGAGCAAGACATCGTTATCGCAGCTGGTGGTAGCGAAGCAGTAGAATTAACTCTGGAGCTTGCCCGAGATCGAAGAGTGCGTCGTGCGCCTTCTGCGAATCGAAAGCGCTATCGCTAGGGCGGCACATTTTTTTGTAGTGGGTTTGTGCGATTCATTACTGCTTAGTGTGTTCTAAATAAATACCGTACCCACCTAGAAAAGGAATTTGGACAGATGAGTTTGGCTAGCTCCCTATTTTCTTTTCGTAGTTTTCGCTCTCGGCTGATCGTATTCCTTCTCGCCTTGCTCATTCCAGTACTAGGCGGAATCTTCTACTACGTCAACACTAACAACACCGAATACACCGAAGAAACCATAAATAGTTATTTAGAGCTGGGTGCTGACGTATTCGACTACACCAGAGATCAGCAAGCTCTGACTCTTCAGGCTATTACTAACAGCCTGACTTGGGATTTTGGTTTCCGCGCCGCGTTTGCTGCGAACGACCCCGCTACTCTTTTCGATGCAGCACTCAACGTGATGGATCGCTCCTTTGATAGCGCCGACATGTTGCTCATCACCGATCTCGATGGTCGGGTCATTATCGACACCGAAACTCAGGGTATGGATCTGCTGGAAGGTTCTTGGCTGCAGCTATTGAATGCAGCCGACGCAGATGAAGACGGTCACGCAGAAATGATCATCACCATCGACGGTCTACCCTTTCAGGTGATTACAGTGCCGCTCTATTTGCCGCGGCAGGTGGCTTGGATCGTTGGGGGTTTCGCTCTAGACCAAGAATTTGTTGAGCAGGTTAAAGAAACAACACTGTCTGAAGTGAGCATCGTAAAGCTGGAGCAAATGAGCGGCTCCGAAAACCCAGATCTTGAAGTTATCGTTTCGACGTTGACGCGCTCCGATCAATCTTTGCTCGCTGAGCAGATGCTATTTGGTGATGCGCAGCTGGCTAGCTTGCAGCGAATCAGAGCGATGTCGCAGGACTATACCTCATTGCTTCGCCGACTCTACGGACAGGAGGGGGGAGTGCTTCAGGTGTTTGCAGTGATCCAGCGTTCCTACCAAGAGAATAGTGAGAACGTCGTTCAGTTCAGGTCTCTGCTTATTCAGTTCTATTTGCTCGTGCTGGTGGTTAGCCTTTTGGCTGTGCTCTTTTTGGCGCGCTCGATTGCTACACCCTTATCCAGATTGGTCGGGGTGGTAAAGAAGATCGAGGAGGGCGACTACGATAAATCTGTTGCCGTTGAGTCTCGTGATGAGATCGGTGTGCTCGCCGACTCTGTTAATTCCATGGCGCGAGGTCTTGCGGAGAAGGAAAAGGTCCGCGACCTGTTGGGCAAGGTTGTTTCTCATCAGATCGCGGAGCAGTTGCTAAACAACCCCATCGAACTTGGCGGCGAAGAACGTGTTGCCACTATTCTGTTTTCCGACATCCGTGGCTTTACTACGTTCTGTGAAGGGCTGCCCCCGAAGGAAGTGCTAACGGCCTTGAATATAGTGCTCAGCACTATTAGTGACATCGTCGAGTCTCATCAGGGGGTGGTGGACAAATACAACGGCGACGCGGTGATGGCTTTGTTTGGAGTGCCCATCAAAGGAGAGCATGACACTGCGAATGCGATGGCGGCTCTCATGGAGATTACCCAGGCATTGGAAGAGATGGATTCTGGACTATCAGCTTGTGTGGGCATCACTACCGGCGTCGTAGTGGCCGGTAATCTGGGTTCCAGCAACCGCATGAATTATTCTGTAATTGGCGACACGGTAAATCTGTCGGCGCGCTTGGAAGGTCTTACGCGGCTGTATAATGTCTCTAACATCGTCAGCGAGGCTAGCCGAGACGAAGCGCCAAATTTTGCCTACCGTGAACTGGATATTGTCTGCGTGGCGGGCAAGTCGCAGGCGGTTCGCATCTTCGAATTATTGGGAGTCGAGGGTGAGTTAAGCGATTCGATAAAGGCGGAAGTTGCCGCCTATGCGCAAGCGTTAAACGCGTACCGCTCGCAAAATTGGGAAGCGGCAGAACAGCAGTTTTCTCAACTGCGAATAAAATGCGACAATAGCCAGCTCTATCAAGTGTTTCTAGATAGGATAGAAAAATTTAAGGAAAATCCTCCTGCTCCAGATTGGCAGGGTGAATATGTATTTGCTAGCAAGTAAGTGAAAAATGTTAGGCAGTGATAGCCTCACTCCTAGTTAAACGCGCACACAATTGGAATCGACAATGAAATTGATTAAACCCTTTCGGGGCCTTCGACCGAGCAGAGAGCTTGCGGCGAAAGTTGCCTCTCATCCCTATGATGTTCTCAACAGAGAAGAGGCGTTCGAGCTCGCGAAAGATAATCCCCTTAGCTTCCTGCACATCAACAAGCCGGAAGTGGATATGGATGTATCGGTCGATGTGCACGATCAGTCTGTATATGAAAAGGGCAGGGAAAACCTGGATCGGTTTCAAGAAGAAGGCACGCTAAAGCAGGACAGCGAAGAACGGCTGTACGTCTACAAGCAAGTCATGGGAGAGCACGAGCAGGTGGGCCTAGTCGCCGCTGCCTCGGTGGATGCCTACGAGAACAACCTAATCAAGAAGCATGAGTTCACGCGTCCGGTGAAAGAAGACGACAGGGTCAACCACATGGTTGCTCTAGATGCGCAAGTTGGCCCGGTGTTTCTCACCTATAAGGCTCATGCTGAAGTAGATGCTCTGATCGCCAAGGTTATGGCTACGGATGCGGAGTATGACTTTGAGGCCGAAGACGGCACTCGACATGTATTCTGGGTTGTGGAAGACGTAACCCTGTCCGCAGATATCGAATCTGCATTTTCCGAGATTAAGCATCTCTATGTCGCTGACGGTCATCATCGTTCTGCTGCCGCCTCGCGGGTGAAGCATCTGCGTCAAAAGCAAAACCCCGATCATACCGGTAGCGAGGCTTATAACTATTTCCTCGTCGTGCTCTTTCCTGATAATCAAATGCAGATTCTTGACTACAACAGAATCGTGAAAGATTTGCAGGGCGCCGATAGCACAACATTCTTGGAGAAGCTGAGCGGTAACTTCGATATTGAGAAAACCGATTTGAGTGCAGCCAAGCCAGCTGCCGCTAGAGAGTTTGCGCTCTACCTTGATAAGCAATGGTACAAGTTAAAGAGTAATGACAATCTACTCGCGCAAATCGATGAGGCGGATCCGGTAAGCAGCTTAGATGTAAGTATCCTGCAGGACCACGTGTTCACGCCGTTACTCGATATCAAAGACCAGCGCACAGATAAGCGTGTCGACTTCGTTGGTGGAATAAGAGGTTTGGCGGAGCTTGAGAGAAGGGTGGATACAGGAGATTGGGCAGCGGCATTTGCTCTATTCCCAACATCTATCGAAAGCTTGATGTCGATCGCCGACGCAGACGAGGTGATGCCACCTAAGTCTACTTGGTTTGAGCCCAAGCTGAAGAGCGGGCTAGTAGTTCACAAGCTCGATTAGTAGTTCCTCAGGCCTTGGAGGGGCAGCAATTGACCATGCACAGATCAGTATACTGTTGCGGTAAGCGCCCCTTTAAGATCATGCTTCTGAAGTTGGAGCGCATGCAGACATAATGCATGAAAGCCTCGCTCATTTTTTGTGTGATTTTGTTAAGAAGTTTCATAGTTAGTTTTGCTGCGAATCCATCCTGCTTTGAATCACTCTAAGTGATCCTCTATTGCTTTATTAAACGCTCAAAGTCCCAAAATGGTTTACACCAAGCTACATAAATCGGCGAATAAGCTTGCCCGCTGAGAGGGGATTTAAGGTTCGATGAGCTCTGTACCTGCAAAGAAGCGAATCAGGACGTCATGCATGCGCCATAACGCCCTGATTCTATTCGATTAACTAAGGCTTAAAGCTAGGCGGCGTTTTGCTTGTTCACATCAATAAGTGCTGCAGTCTCGTTGCCGATAGTGATCTTCTTCGGCTTCATGGCCTCAGGGATCTCGCGCACCAGATCGATATAGAGCAGGCCGTGGGCCATGCGGGCACCAGTAACCTCAACGTGGTCCGCTAGCTGAAAGCGTCGCTCGAAATTGCGTGCAGCGATGCCTTGATGCAAGTAATTGCGGGCATTGGCTTCTTCGCCAGCCTTCTGGCCGATTACCGTTAAGGTTCCCTTCTCGGTCTGGATGTCCAGCTCGGCTTCCTGAAAGCCGGCTATGGCCATAGTAATTTGGTATTGATCCTTATCTATCAGCTCGATGTTGTAAGGAGGGTAGCTAGTCTGATTGGCGTCGCCGCGATTTACAGAATCCAGCAGCGAAGACAGGTGGTCAAAGCCCACAGTGGAGCGGTATAGGGGTGAAAAGTCTAATGTACGCATAGTCATATCCTTGCTTTTAAGCAATATGTATTTAAGTTTAGTTGCCCATCAAATCGATCGGGCGTTGTGCAAGCCTCTCTTGAGCACTCGCTACAGATTCAAATATGGGGATGGCTTGAGAGGTTTCAAGCCGTATTGTTTGAAACTAATTTTGGGTGGAATTGAAAGCAGCTGCCTGAAGCTTTGTGGGAATCTAGTAAAATAATAAATTATATAAAACAGATAGTTATACTTTAAAAGAAATCTAAAACTAGAAGATTAACTAGTAACCCTCTAATGTGATCTTGGTTGAATCCCTGCCTAGATCCTGAATAATTAGCCCTGTATCTCTTCGGTTTTTTGAAATTTGTGCATTATTAGCAGCGGGAAGGCAGTGCTCCGGGAAGGGGAGTTGGTGCAAGAAAGGCTCTCTCTTTGCAAAGTATGCTTAATCTGAGTGTCATGATCAGTGCGCGATTTTTGGGGTTTGAGGAGTTTTGGCGTTTAGGGCTTCGAAGCTGAAGGGATTGATTCTAGGGGCTTTGCGAGATGAAGTGGGTGAGATGTGGCTGTTTTGTAGCGCCTGAGTTAATCATGCTGCGTCACTGAAAAGTTTGCTCTGGCAGGGGTTGGGCTCGGAAGGGGTATATCCTTATTGCTGCCTTCTCGGTGAGCTCAATGAGTCGAAGATGAAGGCTGAGCCCTTGTCTGGCACAACCTTCATCTCCGATACTTTAATCTATAAATACTTTAAAAACAGATAGTTATTTAGATTATACAAAGCCCTATATCACTAAAAGATCCATAAAGTCGTTCACCGCTGTTTGTTCGAGCTGCTTCTGATCCTTGCATAGCTCAAAGATCTTGGCGCTGCGCTTGGCAGGGAAGCGTGTCGCTAGATTAGCCTTGAACTTTTCCTCTAGAAGCGGAATACCTTCCTCGCGACGGCGGCGGTGACCGACAGGGTAGTTGATCTCTACCTGTTCCGTGCTGCTGCCGTCCTTGAAGAAGACCTGCATAGCGTTAGCGATAGAGCGCTTCTCGGGCTCCAGGTATTCCTTCGTGTAGGTTGGGTTCTCGTGTATCTCCATCTTCTCGCGCAGCTCGTCGATGATTGGATTAGCTGCGTGAAAACTGTCCTCGTAGTGTTCGGCAACCAGATTACCGAAGGCCAGAGGCACGGCAGTCATATACTGCAGGCAATGATCGCGGTCGGCAGGGTTATTCAATGGTCCACTCTTGCTGATGATGCGTATTGCAGATTCATGAGTATTGATTACGATCTTCTCAATATCCTGCAGACGGTCCTTAACCTGATCGTGCAGCTGAACCGCAGCTTCGGCAGCAGTCTGGGAATGGAACTCTGCAGGGAAGGATATCTTAAATAGAATATTCTCCATTACATAGCTTTCATAAGCTCTTGTAAATTCAAAGGGTTTTCCCTTAAAAGAAACATCGTAAAAGCCCCAGGTAGGTGCGGTGAGCACGCTCGGATAACCGATCTCGCCGCGCATCGTGATGTCCGCGAGACGCACGGCGCGTGAGGTTGCGTCACCTGCCGCCCAAGACTTGCGCGGCCCAGCATTCGGTGAATGCCTGTAAGTACGCAGGCTAGAGCCATCCACCCAAGCCTGAGACAGGGCGTCGATAATCTGCTCACGAGTACCGCCTAGCATCTGTGTGGCTACCGCCGTCGATGCGACGCGAACCAGCAGAACATGACAGAGTCCTACGCGGTTGAAGCTGTTCTCTAGAGCCAAAACCCCTTGTATTTCATGGGCTTTGATCATTGCCGTCAACACATCATGCATGGTGAGAGGCGGCTTACCGGCAGCAACATTCTGCTGTGACAGGAAGTCGGCAACGGCGAGGATCGCGCCTAGATTGTCAGAGGGGTGGCCCCATTCCGCTGCCAGCCAGGTGTCGTTATAGTCCAGCCAGCGCACGATACAGCCTATATCCCAGGCTGCCTTGGCCGGATCCAGTCTAAATTGAGTGCCAGGAACCCGCGCGCCATTAGGAACCACGGTGCCTTCGACGAGGGGGCCGAGTAATTTGGTGCATTCAGGGAAGCGCAGCGCGAGTAGGCCGCAGCCGAGGGTATCCATTAGGCAGTTGCGAGCCGTATCGTAGGCCTCGGTGGAGTTGATTTCATAGTCACAGATGTAATCTGCGATGTCGACGAGTACCTGATCTGGCTCAGGGCGGGCGTTGATTTCTACGTTGTTTGACACTTAAATTTCCTTGTAAATCAAATAAATAAATTGTTTATATAATGTAAATGCAGTGCTAGCGATCGGCTATGTCTACCCATTCGCTGGTCTCTGGACCGGTGTAGTCGGCGCTAGGACGGATGATGCGGTTATTAGCGCGCTGCTCCTTAACGTGGGCCGCCCAGCCGGTAAGCCTGGACATCACGAAGATGGGAGTAAACAGCTTCGTAGGGATGCCCATGAAGTGGTAAGCAGACGCATGAAAGAAATCGGCGTTGCAGAACAGCTTCTTCTCGCGCCACATTACCTCCTCGCAGCGCACGGATACTGGGTAGAGCGTGGTATCGCCCACCTCAGCCGCCAGCTTCTCAGCCCACAGCTTAATAATGGTGTTGCGTGGGTCCGATTCACTGTAGATGGCATGGCCAAAGCCCATGATCTTGTCCTTGCGCGCTAGCATGCCCATGATTTCTTGCTCTGCTTGGTCCGCACTGGTCCAATTCTCGATCATATCCATGGCTGCCTCATTAGCGCCGCCGTGCAAGGGCCCGCGAAGAGAGCCGATAGCCGCCGTGATGCAAGAGTGCATGTCGGAGAGTGTGGAAGCGCAGACTCTGGCCGTGAAGGTAGAGGCGTTGAATTCGTGCTCTGCGTACAGAATGAGCGATACGTTCATTACCTGGCTAAATAACTCGCTAGGGGTCTCGCCGCTGAGCATATGCAGAAAGTGGGCGCCAATAGACTCGTCATCTAATGCTGTTTCGATTCGTTTTCCCTCGTGTGAGAACACATACCAATAGCAGATGATTGAAGGCAGTGCTGCTAGCAGGCGATCGATGGCGTCGTCCTGTTGAGAGAAGTCTGTCTCTGTCTCCAGATTGCCCAGCATCGAGCAGCCAGTTCGCATCACGTCCATGGGGTGTGCGCTTGCAGGGATGCGCTCAAGAACATCTTTTAATGCCTGAGGTAGCTCTCGTAGTGATTTGATTTTATTTGTATAATTATCAAGTTCTTGCTGCTTGGGAAGGTGGCCTTTAAGGAGTAGGTGTGCCACCTCTTCGAACTTTGCATTCTCAGCTAATTCACTGATGTCATAGCCGCGATAGGTGAGGCCGGTTCCAGTCTTGCCTACAGTACAGAGGGCCGTCTCGCCCGCCACTTGGCCTCTTAGGCCCGCGCCTGATAGTTTCTTCTCTGCCATTCTTGCTCTCCAGCTTAATTAATCTGATTGATTCTGTGTTTGTAGCACCATTTTCTCCGTGCCATGTAGCTTTGTTGCTGCTAGCGACTATTTGGAGAAAGTAACGGTGATTTAGCTCTCTTACACCATGATTTTATTAATAAAAGTCTCTATTTCTCGCTCTCAAACAGCGCGTCCAGCTTCTCCTCATAGCCATGATAACCAAGTACCTCGTAGAGCTGATTCCTGGTTTGCATCTTATCTATGCAGGCCTTCTGATCGCCATTGATCGCGATGGTTTGATACACATCCAGCGCGGCCTTGCTCATCGCGCGGAAGGCGCTAAGCGGGTATAGCACCATGGCAACGCCATTCTCGGCCAGTTCAGCGCAGTTAAACAGCGGAGTAGCACCGAATTCGGTGATGTTCGCAAGTACGGGCACTTTGACCGCTTCGACAAACTGGCGATATTGGTCTAATTCCAGCATAGCCTCTGGAAAGATCGCATCGGCACCGGCCTCGACACAGGCTACAGCTCGTTCGATTGCAGAATCCATGCCTTCGACCGCTAGCGCGTCAGTTCTTGCCATGATTACGAAATCGCTGTCGGTCTTAGCGTCGACTGCGGCTTTAACCCGATCTGCCATCTCCGACTTGCTTACAATAGCCTTGTTCGGACGGTGTCCACAGCGCTTCTGCGATACTTGATCCTCAATATGCACCGCTGCAGCGCCTGCACGCTCCATATTCTTGATAGTACGCGCAATATTAAAAGCGCCACCCCAGCCAGTGTCGATATCCACCAGCAGGGGCAAGTCGCTTGCGTTGCAGATGCGCTCTACGTCATGAACAACGTCGTTAAGGCTGGTAATTCCTAGGTCTGGAAGGCCATAGGACGCGTTCGCCACGCCGCCGCCAGAGAGGTAGATGGCTTTATGTCCAGAATCCTCGGCCAGCATCGCGCAATAGGCGTTGATAGTGCCCACAAGCTGCAGTGGGTCGTTCTCTTCCAAGGCCTTGCGAAAGCGAGCTCCAGGGGATAGTGCGCTCATATTTTTCTCCTTAATAAGGTTTTTTAATCTATTGATTTGGCTGTAATTTCTCAGATTCTAATTGCTGCATTAGCGTCGCTTTTGCACTCGCGATGTGGCGTCGCATTAACAGTTCCGCCATCTCACCATCGCTATTCTCGATGGCATCGACGATCTGATGATGTTCCTTGAAGGCCTGCACGGGGCGAGAGGGTGAGCTGCTTGTCTGCACACGATAGAGGCGTAGCAGGTGATATAACTCATCGCAGAGTAGATTAAATAGTCGAGCATTGCCGCTAAGTTGGACTATCAGGTAGTGAAAATCTAAATCCCCTTCCTTCTGGTAGTACGCCTGGCCGTTCTCGGATTGGATCTGCCGCTCATGGTTCGCCAGTAGCTCGCGCAAATTATTGCAGTCTTGTTGGCTGGCCTTGTGTGCAGCTAGGCGACAAGCAAGCCCTTCGAGAGATTCTCTAATCTCATATATTTCAATAGCTTGCTTGCTATTTAGAGAAATAACCTTCGCGCCAACATTGGCGGTGATCTCGACAAGTTTGCAGCCCTCTAAGCGACGAATTGCTTCACGTAAAGGGCCGCGACTGATGCCGTATTGTTTGCTGAGATGGGGTTCGTTGACCTTGGAGCCAGGGGGAAGCTCGCCTTTCACAATCGCGGTACGCAGTTGTTCGAAGATGTTGTCGGCTAAGGTGGAGGGAGGTAGTGCGCTCTGTTGATTCATTGTATTGTTGACAATGTTAAAGAATAATTGCAATTCTACCGAAAATATCGCCGATTACAATTTAAATTGTCAACAATAATGACTTTTCTAACTTGAATTCCTAAACTGGCTGGCTATGCCTGATTTCACTCTTGAATTGAGGCCCCACGCCCTATGCCGTAGTAGGTGATGCCTAGCTTTTCCATAAGGGCAGGGTCATACAGGTTTCTGCCGTCAAATATCACAGGTTCCTTAAGTGTAGACTTAATTAGCTCGAAGTCGGGGGCTCGAAAATGCTGCCACTCTGTGCAGATCACTAGGGCATCGGCTTCATGCAGGGCATCGTCTCGCGCATTCACTAAAGATAACGCTTCTTGATTGGGGTAGAGGTTTGCCGCTACTTCCATCGCTTCGGGGTCGAATGCCTGTACGCTTGCGCCAGCAGACCACAAGGCTTCCATTAATACACGGCTAGGCGCGTCGCGCATATCATCGGTCTTCGGTTTGAATGCTAGCCCCCATAATGCAAATTTCTTACCTTTGATATCGCTCTTAAAATGTTGATTTATAATAGAAAATAGGCGTTTTTTCTGCGCAAAGTTGGTGGCATAGACGGCGTCCAGAACCCCCATTTCACATCCATGCTCATTAGCAGTCTTGCTCAATGCGCGGACGTCTTTGGGAAAGCAGGAGCCCCCATATCCACAACCAGGGTAGATAAACTGATAGCCGATGCGCGGGTCGGAGCCAATTCCTTGGCGAACCTGCTCGACATCGGCACCGAGCTTCTCTGCTAGATTAGCTATCTCATTGATAAAGCTAATTTTTGTGGCGAGCATTGCGTTAGCTGCATACTTGGTGAGCTCCGCTGAACGAATGTCCATATAGAGCATGCGGTCTGAGTTTCGATTGAAAGGGGCGTAGAGGCGCTTTAATAGGGCTTTCGCCGCAGTAGAATTAGTTCCAACCACGATACGGTCAGGCTTCATGAAGTCAGCAACGGCGGCCCCTTCCTTGAGGAATTCCGGATTTGAGGCGACAGTAAACCGCAATTCGAGGTTTCGTGCGCTCAATTCTGCCCCGATGTGATTGAGCACCTTGTCGGAGGTGCCCACCGGCACTGTTGATTTGATTACAACAGTTTTGGAATTTTCCATATATTTCCCGATGTTAGAGGCGACGGTTAACACTCGGCTTAGGTCTGCTGAGCCGTCTTCTTCGGGTGGGGTGCCTACTGCCACAAGGATTAGTTCACTGAAGGCAACGGCTTCTTCCAAGTCATCGGTGAAATGAAGCGTGCCGGCATCGATGTTGGATCTAACGATGGATTCGAGGCCGGGTTCATAGATTGGCATTTGGCCAGCCCTCAGGCTGCTAATTTTGCTGCTATCGACGTCCATGCATAGCACGGAGTGCCCAACCTCGGAGAGGCATGCTCCTGTCACTAGGCCGACGTAGCCTGTACCGAAGATCGTTATTTTCATGTGATTCCTGTCTAAGTCGGGGAATATCAGCCCAGCTTGTCGCGCATTATAGGGTGTTACGGCGATATTAGACGAGGGTGTGTGGCGAATAGGGGAAGATTGCGGTTAATAAAGGCGTTCATGGCTTGAACAATAGTAAGGGGGCGGTACACTCTAAGTTAGTTTTATGCGTACTTTGGGCGAAGATTTCTGTCCAATCCAGAAGGCTCCCAATTGGGTGATCTTATTGGCGGTAGCGTGTCTGAAGTCTAATAAATCAGCTCCAGAATAGCTAAATGTCACGGTAATTACATGAGCCAACTTTCTGTTTTAACACAAGATTTTAAAAATGACTCGAAGTCTTTAAGCAGGGCTTGGTTTGTTGTTTACACAAAGCCGCGACAAGAGCAAGTAGCTGTAGAGAACCTCGCTAGGCAGGGCTTCGAAGCCTATTGCCCTAGCGTCGCTATTACAAAGCGGCGCAAAAGCCAGCTGGTTTCGGTTATAGAGCCGTATTTTCCTCGTTACATCTTTCTAAATTTCGACCTTGAATCGGATAACTGGGCGCCTCTTCGTTCTACCCGGGGCGTCGCAAGCCTAGTTAAGTTTGGCGGCGAGCCACAGCAAGTTCCTGATAGTCTGATTGCGGCTCTACAAGAAAACGAAAATTCCGATCATTTACAAATGGTTACGCCAAAAACGTGGGTCCAAGGAGACAGTGTCGAAATCGAGCAAGGCCCATTTGCCGGTTATCGCTGCCTATTCGAGTCTGAGCGTGGCGCCGATAGGGTGGCGGTGCTTCTCAACGTTGTAGGCAAGCCTACCCGTACGACTTTGTTGAGGCAGGACTTGCAGCTTCCGCAGTTCGGGTGAGTTCAAGAATCCATTTTCATATTTAATTCTTAATTCTTAGTATCCTGAAAGTATTAGCTATTCCTCAACAAATCACTTGATATCCGTTAATTATTCTCTAAATCCAGACCGTCTGGAGTGTGGCTTATGCAAGATGAAATCACCTATAAATTATTGAAATCGATAGAGGAGGACCCTTCCCAGACGCAGCGTGCTCTGTCGAAGTCTCTGGGAATTAGTCTCGGTAAGTTAAATTACTGCCTTCGCGCACTCACGGACAAAGGCTGGGTGAAGGCTAGAAACTTCAGTCAGAGCTCAAATAAGGCGAGTTATTTGTACCTATTGACACCGTCCGGGGCAGAGGAAAAAACGCGAGTGACCGTGCGCTTCCTAAGGCGCAAGATGGATGAGTACGAGCAGATAAAAGAGGAGATTGCTCAGCTTCAAGATGAGGCAGCGTCATAGCCTTTAGCATGTATCCTTTAGAATCTGCTTTGAGATAATGAGCAGATGCCCTCAGTACCAGTCACTTAGCCGCTGATCATCAAAAGTTTAAGGCTAGAACTCAACTCCATGCCCAGCTATCCAAAGGTGAAAATTTCTAAGAACAATTGTCTATATGAAAGAAGTATGAGTCTCATCAACAACATCGAAATCACTATACTCCCCAAAATGCATTTCGCCCCGCGAAGAGCCGTTTCGCAGCTAGCGAATTCTAGGTCTGAATAAACCAAAGAGATGACGTCTAACCCTTTAAAAGATCTGCCTAGTTATATCCTGATATTCCAAAAATTTCTTGGAAGGCGGATGTATATCGCTCTTTTCTTCACCGCGGTCGCGGCGTTGAGTGAAGGCTTCGGCATCATCATGCTGCTGCCATTGCTAAGCAATCTTGGTCAGCCTGAAATGCAGGACGTGGCGACCGATGAGGCAGAGCTTGACGGCTTCAGCAGCATTGCAAACGACTTTTTGCTCGTGCTTGGATATGGTGGTTCAACCGAGATGGTGTTGATCACTATTGCCATTGCTTTCCTTTTGAAGGGCGTGATTACTTTTCTCGGGCTGAGCTATAACGCTCATCTGCGAGGGCAGTTGCTGACCAAGCTTAAGAGTGTCCTGTTTAAAAGCTACAGCCATATGGATTATGAATATTATGCCGGTCGCGATACCGGATATTTCGTTAATCTTGTTAATGAGCAGGCAAACAGATCTCTGCAGTCATTTTTCTATCTTACCCAAGTGAGTGCTCAGGCTATCAATGCTTTTGTCTATCTAACATTTGCATTTTTCATCGCTTGGCGGTTTGGGCTGATGGCTCTTGCCGTCGGGATTATTCTTATGTTGCTTTTCCAGTGGCTGAATTCATTCGTAAGGGATTTGTCCCGCAGCCTTGCCCATGAAAATGGCGTGCTTTCCAAGCTTCTCATCCAGGCGATGCAATCCTTTAAGTATCTCAACGCGACCTCACAGATTGAGCCAATCGGCAAACAGATAAATCTGTCTATCGACCGGTTGGCGAATTATGAGTTTCAAACCCATGCAGCCGCAGGTTTTACGCTTGCTGCAAGAGAGCCAATAGCAGTAGCGCTCATCGTCGCCATTCTTGCGGTTCAACTGTTTTATTTTGAACAGCCGCTGGCGCCGATACTCGTCTCTGTTCTGTTATTTTATCGAGCGATGAATTCTATGTTGGGTGTTCAGGGCTATCTGCAGGGGGCGCTTGAATATATAGGTAGCATAGAGCTAATTAACGAAGAATTAATCCGGCAGCAGGAGAATCGCGAAAAATCTGGTAATCAGCAAATCGATAAGTTGAGTGAAAAAATTGAATTGAAGGGTATTAGCTTTGGCTATAACAATAATTCGAAAATCATTAGTGATCTCGACCTTGTCATTGCTGTTAGAAGTACGATGGCGATAATCGGTCCCTCAGGGGCTGGCAAGTCAACGATCGCTGATTTACTTACTCTTTCCCTTAGGCCTTCATCCGGTACTCTCTCAATAGATGGCATCGACAGCCGGGAGATTGCCCTGTCATCATGGAGAAACCAGATCGGTTATGTTTCTCAAGAGACAGTGGTTTTTGATGAAACGATCGCTAATAACATCTGTCTTTGGGCTGGAGATTACCGTAGTGATGAGGTGTTACTCCAAGCCATTGAAGAGGCGGCAGACAAAGCCAACCTTTCAGAATTCATAAAGAGCCTGCCGCAGGGGTATGACACTGAAATTGGTGAGCGGGGGTTGAGATTGTCTGGCGGGCAGCGCCAGCGGCTGTTTATCGCACGAGAACTGTTTCGTAAACCGTTGCTGCTGATACTCGATGAGGCCACTAGCGCGCTCGATACCCTATCTGAACTAGAAATCCAGAAAAGTATTGATAGGCTTCATGGTGAAGTGACCGTGGTGATCATCGCGCATCGTCTGGCGACTATAAAAAATGTTGATACTGTTTGCGTGATTGAGGAAGGTAAGATGGTCGAGCATGGTTGTTTTGATGAGCTGAAGAATAAAGAAAATTCTCGTCTGCGCTACTTGCTGGACCTTCAATCTCTATAAAATATCAAGACGCTGTTGCTTCATTCCGGTTAAGGGAGAAAGTATGAAAGCTGTAATTTTAGCTGGGGGTTTAGGTACCCGTATATCAGAGGAAACCAACCTCAAGCCCAAGCCAATGATCGAGGTCGGTGGAAAGCCAATTTTATGGCACATCATGAAGATCTATTCTCATCATGGAATAAATGAGTTCATCATCTGTTGTGGCTATAAGGGCTATATGATCAAGGAATATTTCTCCAATTATTTTTTGCATATGTCGGATGTGACGTTTGATATGCAGAATAATGAGATGCATGTTCATCAACAAAATGCAGAACACTGGAAGGTTACTCTAGTGGACACCGGTGAAGAGACTATGACCGGCGGACGGTTAAAGCGGGTGGCTCATTTTCTCGATGATGAAGATTTCTGTTTCACTTATGGTGATGGCGTCTCGGATATTGATGTAAAGCGGCTTATCGAGTTTCACCAAGAGAATGGGAAGCTGGCGACAGTGACGGCAGTGCAGCCCCAGGGGCGTTTTGGCTCCATAGAATTGCATGACAATATCATTGAGCGGTTTCAGGAAAAGCCGGCAGGCGATGGTGGCTGGATAAATGGGGGCTTTTTTGTGCTTTCACCCAAGGTTATAGATTTTATTGAGGATGATACGACCGTCTGGGAGAAAAGCCCGATGGAACAGCTTGCTCGTACAGGTGAGTTTTCTGCCTATCGTCACCGAGGATTTTGGCAGGCAATGGATACGCTGCGGGAACATAGATTTTTGGAAGAAGCATGGCAGTCGGGGCAGGCACCATGGAAAATTTGGTAACGCAACAAAAAGGATCAATCAGGACCCCTAAAATGGAAAAAATGCATTCTTGCGAAGTATGCGGCAACGGCGAACTCATTCCTGTTCTCGACCTCGGGGGTCATCCAATGTGTGATGACTTGGTTGAGGTGGGTTCTGACCGGGTCTGCTGTGAATATCCCATCGAAATTTTATTGTGCGACAGGTGTAAAACTGCTCATCAGGCCTTCCAGGTGCCCAAAGTAGATCTGTTTCCTTCGAGCTACCACTATCGATCAAGGTTTACCGCCGACGTGTTGAATGGCATGAAAGATCTTGTCGAAAAGTGTGGCGAATTCAGCGGGCCTATGGATGGCAAGCTGGTTTTGGATGTAGGCTGCAATGATGGCAGTCTGCTAGGGTTTTTCAGAGATCGGGGTTGTCGCACAGTCGGTGTTGAGCCAACTGGCGCTGCAGAAGACGCTAAAGAGGCCGGGCACACCGTATACCGTGAATTTTTCACGCCTGAATTGGCGGGAAAAATTGCCGAACAGGAGAAGCCGGACTTTATAGTCTTCACCAATGTGTTTGCGCATATTGAAGATTTAGAGTCGCTGCTTGCAGCTGTGAAACTCCTTTTGAAGGAAGCTACAGTTGTCGTCGTCGAAAATCATTACCTGGACACGGTGCTCAACAGCAATCAGTTTGATACGTTCTATCATGAGCATCCCCGTACCTACAGTGTTACTTCATTCAAATTCATGGCAGAGACGCTCGGGTTAAGCATCTCCCGCCTTGAGTTTCCCTCACGCTATGGTGGGAATATCCGTGTGTTTATGGGTGGCAATTCGATTGATGATCCGGCCATGGATGCCAGCATTAAAGCGGTGCTAGTACGCGAGGCAAAGACCTTGGAAAAATTCCGAGGGATGGAGCAGAGAATGGACACCTGGATCAAAAATAAGAAAGCTCAACTTGATGAATTAGTAGCGCAAAGGGGGGCGATCAGGGCCAAGGCTTTTCCGGGACGGGCAGCCATTCTGGTCAAGCTGCTTGGGCTTAATAAGGATCATATCGCTCTTGTCTATGAAAAGCCGGGCTCTATGAAAGTCGGTCATTATCTGCCAGGGACTAGAATTCCGATTGTGGCTGACGATGAAACCCTCAAAGGTGGAGAGGAGGATGTCATTCTAAATTTTGCTTGGCATATCTCGAAAGAAATTTCCGCTTATCTTAGCTCCGCAGGGTTTCGAGGGAAGGTAATAGATATTGTCGAAGACTCGGATTTCTGATCGGGAGCCCTCTAGCGGGCGACCGATTTCCCTCAACAATGATCCACTGTGTTGCTCGCATGCTGCTGCATCGTAGGGATCGTCGGCCAAGCAGTTAACCGGAATTTTCAATGTTTACGATTTTTGGTTCAGGCTTTGGTTTATATGGCTATCTCCCAGCTCTGATCGAGTTGGTGGGGCAGCCTATTGTTCTGCCTGAGAAATATAGAGCGGTTGTTGAGGGGCGGGCAGAGTTGGTCGGACTGGTTGATAGAATCAATTGGGTAAGTTCGGCTGAGGATGCGCTAGAGCTTGCTGAGAGGGTGATCTTCGCAGTTCCTCCCGCGAGTCAGAGCATGCTTGTTCAAAAATGTTTGGACTACCCAAGAGTCAAAAGCCTGTATCTTGAGAAGCCGCTTGCTACCACTCCGATTAAGGCTAAAGAGCTGGTCGATAATATCCTGTCTCAGCAAAAGCAGGTTACGGTTGGCTACACTCTACTGCACACACCTTGGGCGAAAGCGCTGGACCTTAAAGCTGTGACGGCTGATGAGGTAGAGTTAAATTGGCGGTTTCTTGCACATCATTACCGGGTTGGGAAAAATAACTGGAAATCACTTCATAGTAGCGGAGGTGGGGCGCTTCGATACTATGGTATTCACCTGATCGCCCTACTTTATCGTCAAGGGTATCGTAATGCGGCGCAATCAGAATTGTACTGGTGCGGCGAGGATGAGCCCTATAAATGGAAGGCGCAATTCGAGGGCACTGATCTGCCCCGGGTTTCCATTGAGGTTGATAGCAAATCTGAGGAAGAAGAGTTTTGCATCTTTGCGCAAGGCGAGGGAAAATTGCTTTCTCTTAGAGAGCCATTTGAAGAAATTCAGGTGGCAAATAGTTTTGACCCGCGCGTTTCGGTAGTTGCAAATATGCTAGCGGCCTCGCTCGATTCTGCTGAAAATAGCGAGACCGACGAGATATTTGGCGGCATAGCCCTGTGGGCTGATGCAGAACAATTTGAGAAACCGCAACACAGGCTCTGAACCTAATGAAAAATCACTTTTCCTCATTTCAAGGTAAAAAGGTTCTTGTGACTGGGCATACTGGTTTCAAGGGCTCATGGCTCACAGCATGGCTGCTGAGTCTTGGTGCGAAAGTGACCGGTATCGCGTTACCGCCGACAAAAGATCAGAAACTATTTCATCAGCTTGGTATCGAAGACTCTATCACTCATGTAGCCGCAGATATCAGGAATGGCGAACAGCTCAGCGCTGCGATTGCCGACTGCGAGCCAGATTATGTTTTTCATCTTGCTGCGCAATCCCTAGTCAGGCAGTCCTATGATGACCCGCTTGGGACGTATCAAACCAATTTGCTGGGGACGGTTAACGTGCTAGAAGCGCTTCGCTCGCTTAAGGATCTCTACAGGAGGCGAGGAAAAATTTGTTCTGTTGTGATTGTTACAACCGACAAGTGTTATGAAAACAAAGAGAAGGTGCAGGGTTATCGGGAAGTTGACCCGTTAGGAGGCTATGATCCTTACAGTGCTAGCAAAGCCTGCGCTGAGATTGCCACCAATTCCTATCGTCAGTCTTTCTTTAACACGGGCGGCGATGTCCTGCCGTCATTTGGTATTGCCTCAGCACGGGCTGGCAATGTGATCGGGGGGGGAGACTGGGCAAAAGACCGGATCATACCTGATGCTATTAAAAGCCTTGCCGCGGGCGAGCCAATTAATGTGCGTAACCCGTCGGCAACGCGGCCATGGCAGCACGTACTTGAACCCCTCTCGGGATATATGAGTCTTGCGGCAAAGATCTACCATGCATTGGAAAACAAGGATGAAGTCTTTCTCCATCGTTTTTGTAGTGCATATAATTTTGGCCCGGAAAGTTCAGCAAACAGAAATGTGAGAGACCTAGTGGAGGTTTGCTTGGCTCACTGGGAGGGCTCATGGATAAATGCCTCAGAAGGGAGTGCCCCTCATGAAGCTGCCTTATTAAGTCTTGTCTGGGACAAGGCTCATAGCGATATTGGATGGGCCCCGGTCTGGTCTTTTGAGACAGCGGTTGAAAAAACAATAAATTGGTATAAACAGGATCATGAGGAGACAGGCTCTGCCAAAACTCTTGTCTCGGAAGATATTATTTCTTATATGGCAAATCTGGATGAGAGCTAAGGTTTGCGCATATTGAAAAAACCCCATCTTTCAATAGCGATTACCACCTATAACCGCAGCGATTATCTCAAAGAGACGCTGGACTATCTGTTGGGTGAAACAGATTCCCTGAGACAGGATGACCGGATGGAAATAGTTGTAATCGACAATGGCTCATCGGATCATACTTTTGAATTACTGAAAGCCTATGAGGGCGTGAGAAATTTTTCATATGAGAAAAATGATCCGACGATTGATGTCTCGAAAAATATTTTTAAACTCATAGCTCGGTGCCGTGGGGTGTATTTTTGGTGCTATGGCGATGATGATCTTGTGCCAAGAGGGACGATCAGGGATATTGTTCTGCTTCTTGATGAGACTTCTCCCAATCACCTGGTTATGGATCGCCAGGACTTCCATACGACCGATGAGATCGATCTTAGGGATACCCCAACGGAGACAGTTGATTATCGCATCAACGACATCCAGGCCAGATTTGACAGGTTCGATAGTCTCTTTAGCTTCATCACTTCCAATATTTATCTTCGACAGAATATTCTTCGGTCTTTTCAGGAGCGCGGGGCATTCCTAGATAATAATTACACCAATAAATATGCTGCTTGGATGGCCGCTAGAGCAGGCGGTGTGGTTTTCATAGAAGGGCGTATTGCCTATAAGCGCTGTTCGATAGGTCAGGGTAGTCATTTTAACGAGAACCTAGATCTCCGAGTTAAAACCTTTATCTTCGATCAGGTGAAGGTGGCGAAAGCGATTGAGAAAACAGATCGCGAACTAGCGAGCCTTGCGCTGGAGAAGTACCTTTCCGTCTATCGCAGCTTTGCAAAATACAAGGTAGCCGGGGCTGATATTCGCGCAATCATCAAAGAGTTGAAGGCGCTCGGTGTGCCGGACAGGTTCTTGCGGTCGCTGCGGTTAATCTCCTATGCCCCAGTTCTGCTCCTCCGAGGAGCGATAGCCTATAAGGCTTTCTGGCGAGGCCTTAAAGCAAAAGCATCGCATTCAATTTCTCATGACTGACTGTTCATTGAGTTTCACCATTCCAGTTTACAACGGCGCGCAGACGATCCTAGAGACTCTGGAGAGCGTACAAAGCGAATGTGATTCTAATTGTGAGATTGTAGTGCTCGACAACTGCTCGACCGATGCGACGGCGCAGATTGTAGAAGATTTTCAGTCGAAATACACTCACGTACGATACTTCAGAAACAGTGAAAATCTTGGGTATGATCGTAATTTCAACAGATGCTTCGAAGAGGCTGTTGGGGACTATGTCTGGATAGTCGGGGATGATGACCTTATTCGCCCTGGAGCCGTTGAGAAGGTGAGGGAGGTGTTGGCTGAGCATGATGATCTTGGGTTTATCTATGTCAACTACGCCATTGTGAATCGGGCTACGAACAAAATTTCGAAAGAGCGAGATTATACTGTTTATGAGGACCGGCTATTTAGTCCCGGCAGTGAGGCGGCGCTCCTGCTGCAGGAGTACCCCAACTTTATATCCAGCTTAGTCTTTGATCGTGCTGCGTGGCTTCGTGCCAACGCCGAGCAGTATTTTGATACGCTCTATTCGCAATATGGTGTTTTTCTCGATGTTACCACTCAGCAAAAATCCTATTGCGTTGCAGAGCCCTATGTAGAGAACAAGTGTCGGATTAACAACCTCGAACATAAGCCGGGATTCTATAGAAATTACCTCGCCAACTTTATAAGTCTTCTGACTCTAATTGACGACCATCAGTCTCTTGAGCATGACAAGAATTCTCGACAACAGATAATTGCAGGTATGTTTGCAAGACATTTCCTTAAATATGTGAAGGTGCATAAGCTTATGGGCGGGGAATTCAGGAAAGAGCATGCTCTGACATTGTGGGGTTTCGTTAGAACGAACCCTAGTCATCTTCCAACGTTCTTGCTCTATCTTATTCCGGGCACTGTTCTGCGTCTAGCACAGGGGTTGCGCGTCAGCATGCGACAAAAACTGTCGGGCAAGAAAGTCTGACGACTGGCAATGCTCCCTCGTACAGGCGCACACTATGATTTTGATACCTTGCTATCCTTGTCTAGAAATTTAGACTCGCAGATTGCATCTTGTGTCACGAGCAGATCAGTCGTGGCGCCAGTCTGCTCTAAAAGAGTTGCTTGGTGATGTCTCGGTCCTTCCCGCAAATTAGTAAAGTGCCTCTATAGTTTGCTATGAAATACAAACCGCAAATAGACGGCTTGAGATCAGTCTCGATCTTGCCGGTGATTTTTTACCACATGGGCATTTCCTCTTTTGGCGGCGGTTTTCTTGGTGTCGATGTTTTCTTCGTTATCAGCGGCTATCTGATCACAAGCATTATTTCGGAACAGATCAAGTCTGGCCGCTTCACTCTGCGAAACTTCTATGAGCGACGAGCGCGGAGAATCCTACCAGCGCTATATACGGTGCTCTTTGTATGTATGATCTATATGTTTTTTTTCCAGGCACCCCTTCTGGCGCGAGATATGGCGCAGAGTATCGTTGGAACGGTTTTCTTTGTGCAGAATATTCTGCTGTTGGTGGAGGCGGGCGACTATTTTTCTGTAAGCTCGGACCTGAAACCGTTGCTTCATACTTGGAGTCTGGCAGTTGAAGAGCAGTTTTATATTTTCTATCCGCTGTTGGTAGTGCTGCTCTACAGATTTCGGGAGAGGCTTATTGTTGCTAGCCTGCTGGTGCTGACTGCTATCAGCGTTCTTTTGTTTCTTGGCGCATTCGGTGGCAGCACCACGGCTCGTTTCTATCTTCTACCAATGCGAGCATGGGAGCTTGGCCTTGGTTGCCTAGTGTGGTTTCTGCTGCAGAAACAGTCATTGCTAGAGCTAAAGAATATCACAGTTAATATCATATCAGCGTCCTCCTTTTTGTTGCTTATGCTTGCCTATATCTTCATTGATGATGCGCGCTTTTACTTCGGTGCGTTTATCGCCAGCTCTTGCGCTGCAATACTTCTATATCTGCTTGACCGGCAATCTCTTGTTAATCGGTTGCTGCAAACAAAGGTGTTGATCGGCATCGGCGTGCTTTCTTACAGCCTCTATCTCTGGCATCAACCGGTGATCGCAATTTTTCGTCAGAACTTCATTGCGATGGAAGTTGCAGGCAATTTCTGGATCCCTGCCGGGATGCTGCTGCTGATTTTTGCGCTCTCAATTGCGACCTACTTCGCTATTGAGGCTCCTATACGTTACCGGCGTATTCTGAAGACGAATAGTTTTATTGTATGGATTTTTGTATTGACCTTCCCGTTGGTCGGGTTCGGTGTGGCAGGGCATCTGCTTTATGGCTTTGAAGAACTGAAAGTTAACAATTTGCCAGAAGCCAGGCAGCCTTATTATGTCTCCTATTTCGAGGAGGTTGCTCGTAATGCCGAAAACGGCTGGAATGAACTTTCATTAGGAAGTTCCAATTCTGAACCGCTAGTCATTGGTGATTCCATGGCAAAGGATCTCGTTCTTAGTCTTCGCTCTGTGGGTGTCGGCGCGCAATTATTGGAGCTGGATTTGTCCTGCTTACAGGAAGCTAGTCTCATAGCTGCAGATTGCACATCTAGGCGCGAACACATTAGGGCGGCTAGTCGGAGTAGCCGTCAGGTTATTTTTGCCTCTGATTTTGCAAGCGAGGAAAGTTTTTACGAGCTAGCAGGTATCCTGCGAGAGCTTGAACGTACTAGCGATGTCAAGGTTCTGGGGAGTTTTAGGTTTTTTAACGCTTCTACTCTGAGCTATTTATATGCTCGGTATTACCACGAGCGGGAGATAGAGAGCTTCTTTGCCCAAGCGGTTCAGGATACTACCCTTCACAATACAGCGCTTAAAGGCATATTCGGAACGGACAATTTCATAGACAAGAAGGCTCTCTTTTGTGTCGACAATCAGCACTGTCAACTCTATAACGATGCGGGTAGGGCGCTATTCTTTGATGAGCTTCATCTGACAATCGAGGGTCAGAAACATCTTGGGGCAGAACTACTCAAGTTAGGTGTGGTGTCTGCGTCGAGCTCAGACAGTTAATATGTGCCATTGCACTCGATTGAGAAGACGGGAAATTCTGGAGTCGCTGTGACAGTCGCGCCCCCTCGATCAAATTCTACCCCAATACCGCTCAGTGTATTAATGTCTGTCTATAATGGGGAGAGTTACGTGCGTGCTGCGATTGAGAGTATACAGAAGCAAAGCTTTCAGGATTTTGAGTTTCTTATTGTTAATGATGGTAGCACAGACAATAGTCTTTCAATCATTGCTGAATTTGCCCGTGATGACTGTAGGGTGAAAGTGCTCGATAAGCCCAATTCCGGTTTGACAAAATCTTTAAATTATGGGGCGGCGCATGCAACAGGAGACTGGATTGCGCGGATTGACGCTGACGATATCGCACACAAGGACCGCTTCGCGCTACAGCTTGAGACGGTGGGGAATAATCCTGCGATAAAATTGCTCGGAACGGGACATCAACTAATTGATGAGAAGGGTGAGCTGGGCGCGTGTTATTCACTGCCTAGCGATCATGATCGGCTACTGAAGCGTCTTATGTTGAAGCAGGGCTTTTTTTCGCATTCTTCGGCTTTGTTCGCTCGAGAAATTTTTGAGAAACTTGCCGGGTACAGAGCATTCTTTAAGCGAGCGCAGGACTATGATCTCTGGTTAAGATTTGTGGAGCATGGTGAGATAGCTTGTGTCCCAGAAGCTCTACTTTATATTCGAAAGCATGCCGAACAGATTTCACATAGCGCGAAGGGTAGTCTACAGCTAGTAGATTCTCGCATTGCTCTGTACAGTCACTATCACAGAGAGGCTGGTCTTCCGGACCCTGTAGAAGAGTTAAATACCGAAGCAGAGTTTGAGGTTTTTCGGCGAAGCTTTACAGAGGAGCTCGCAGGGCGGCGCCTTTTTGACATACTAGAATTTAAAAGTGAAATTAAGGACTCCCTAGCTGATAGAGACCCGATGCTTTTCTCGCGCCTCTTAGGGAGAGTGCTACTTAAGGATCGTGATCTGTTTCTGCGCGCAGCTAGTTTTTTTCTGCGTGGAGAAACGATTGTTTCAACAATTTTTCAGGATAAAGTCAAATAGGTGTCTCGCACGATTATGATACTCACCAGAGTGTGAAGACGAATCAAAGATATTCAGAAGGCTGCGAGATTACTTATGTCTAAATATTCAGAGAAGGTTATCTAGTGCTCCGTGGTAGTGCAGTCAAATGATTCTTGGTATCGATGCCTCCAACATCAGTTCTGGCGGGGGACTTACCCATCTCAGAAATTTGTTGCTCCATGTAGAGCCAAAAAACTATGGGTTTGAAAGAGTCATAGTATGGGCAAGCGATTCCACTCTAGATGTTCTTGAAGGCAGGGAGTGGCTGGTTAAGCGTCGACACCCGTTGCTACAGAAAGGTATTGTGGCAAGAAGCCATTGGAAGATGATTAAGCTCCCGCTAGCGCTTAAGATCGAAAACTGCCAACTACTGTTTGTTCCAGGTGGTTCATATCTGGGTAGTTTTAGGCCCTTTATCACTATGAGCAGAAATCTTCTGCCCTTTCAATATCGTGAATTACTTCGCTTCGGGGCTACGCTGATGACGTTAAAGTTATTGTTGCTGCGAGTGCTGCAATCATTGACGTATAACAGGGCTAGCGGACTGATCTTTCTAACCGACTTTGCTGCGAAAAATATCCTGGAAATAATAGGTAGCACAGAGAGTGCAGTAAGAGTGATTCCCCACGGTATTGATGCGGCATTCTTCAACGCGCCTGCTGTTGAGCCTCGGTTCCCGAGTCCTGATTCAGCACACTCGCCTCTAAAATTAATTTACGTTTCAATGATCGACTTTTACAAGCATCAGTGGAAGGTAATACACGCAGTGAAATTGCTAAGGAATGAAGGCTACCCTGTAACTCTCGAGTTGCTCGGCCCGGCGCGAATAAGCGCGCACCGTAAGCTGGAGAGATATGTCAGGAAGTTTTCACTTGAGGGGGAGTTCTGGAATTACGCAGGCCCTTGTGAGCATGAATTGCTGCCAGCAAAATACCGAGAAGCGGATATTTGCATATTCGCTTCCAGCTGTGAAAATATGCCTAATATATTGATGGAAGGGATGGCTTCGGGATTGCCGATTGCATGTTCCAGACGCAGTCCGATGCTAGATATCTTGGGAGATGCTGGTGTGTATTTTGAGCCAACGGACGAAGTTGAAATTTTTGAAGCTATTAAAAAGCTAATCGATTCAGTATCTTTAAGACGAAAGCTGGCAGAAAATGCTCAGCAGCTGGCAAGCCAGTATTCTTGGAGTCGTTGCGCCGATGAAACGTTTGAATTCTTGGGCGAAATTGCTCATAAGCATACAGCCACCGCACAAGATGTATGAAATAACATCGTAACTACTTATTGGGAATCGGATGTTTAAAGACAAAATATTACTTATTACGGGTGGAACGGGCTCTTTCGGCAGCGCCGTGCTGGATCGGTTCCTACAGTCGGACTTGAAAGAGATTCGAATATTTAGCCGTGATGAGAAAAAGCAAGACGATATGCGTTGTAAATATCAGGACAGCAAGATCAAATTCTACCTGGGTGATGTTCGGGATTATCAATCGGTGCTTAATGCCATGCGGGGGGTAGACTATGTGTTCCACGCAGCTGCACTTAAACAAGTGCCGGCTTGTGAGTTTTACCCTCTGGAAGCTGTAAAGACAAATATTCTCGGGACAGAGAACGTGCTCGAGGCGGCAATAAATTCTAATGTGCAGAAGCTTATCGCCCTAAGTACAGATAAGGCCGTATATCCTATCAATGCTATGGGTATTTCAAAGGCGATGATGGAAAAAATAGTTGTCGCCAAATCAAGACTTAGCTCATCGACAGTAATTTGTGCAACGCGCTATGGAAATGTAATGGCTACCAGGGGATCTGTTATCCCACTATTTGTAAAGCAGATTTATCAGGGCAAGCCGGTGTCATTGACGGACCCTACAATGACACGATTCATGATGACATTGGATGACGCAATAGACTTGGTCATGTATGCATTCGAAAATGGCTCCTCAGGAGATATTCTTGTTCAGAAAGCCCCTGCGGCAACGATTGAAACTCTGATCGCCGCGATCAAGCAACTGCTGGACAAGCCTGATCACCCGGTGAATGTAATTGGTACTCGTCATGGCGAGAAACGCTACGAGGCTCTATTGAGCCGTGAAGAAATGGTATCTGCGGAGGATATGGGGGACTACTACCGCATACCGCCTGATTTAAGAGATTTGAATTACGGTAAGTATATTGAGCAGGGGGATCCAAAAATATCGGATGCTACAGACTACAATTCTGAAAATACAGACCAACTCGGTGTGGAAGAAATGAAGCTAATGCTAAAACAGCTACCTTTTATTCAAGAAGTGCTGGCTGGCAGCTATTCTGAACCAGAACAATAATATGAAGGTTCTAATCACCGGTCATGAGGGGTTTATCGGTAAAAACCTTTTGCTGCGACTTGCTGAGCAACCTGCAATTCAGGTGTTTCTCTATGGGCGGGATAACGTTACTTCAGATTTGGACAATTTGGTTAAAGAGGTTGATATAGTCATTCATCTGGCTGGTGAGAACAGACCTAAAAAACTTCAGGATTTTGATAAGGTAAACCTCGGGCTAACTCGTGAACTCTGCGAGGCATTAACTGCTTGCAAGAGTAGGACAAAGATTATTTTCGCATCCTCTAGTCAGGTGTTGCAGGATAATCCATATGGCGCCAGCAAGCTTAAGGCCGAAGAAGTTTTGCAGAAGTATTCCAGCGATACTGCTAGTCCAGTTGCGATCTTCAGGCTTCCTAACGTTTTCGGTAAGTGGTGCAAACCCAATTACAATTCTGTCGTTGCGACATTCTGCAATAACATTTCCCAGAATATTCCAATTCAAATCAATGACGCCAGTGCTGAACTTACATTAAATTACATTGACGACGTAGTTGATAACTTCATGGTCGTGATGGATGATGAATTTGAGGGTGTTGTTTTTCCGCAAGTCGACCAGCAATACCAAATCACCTTGGCGGCGCTGGCTGAGCAATTAGAGGCGTTCAAATCTAGCAGGGAGTCTCTGGTTACAGAGCAAGTAGGGACTGGTTTAACGCGAGCCTTGTATGCAACGTATATTAGTTATCTTCGTGCCGAGCAATTTTCTTATGAATTACATTCTCATGATGATGATCGAGGCTCGTTCGTCGAGGTTTTAAAGACGAAGGACAGTGGCCAGTTTTCCTATTTTACAGCGAAGCCTGGAACAACTAGAGGTGGACACTATCATCACTCCAAAACTGAGAAGTTCCTCGTTATTAGCGGACAAGCGAAGTTCGGATTCCGCCATATGTTAAACGATGAAAAATATGAGCTAGTGGTTTCTGGTGAGAAGCCACGGATAGTTGAGACAATACCTGGCTGGGCACACGATATAAAGAATATTGGCGATTCTGAATTGGTAGTAATGTTGTGGGCCAACGAAATATTCGATAAAGCTGCACCAGACACGATAGCGAGTACAGTGATATGAAAAAGCTTAGAGTGCTTACGATTGTTGGTACAAGACCTGAAATAATTCGTTTGTCGAGGGTAATAGACAAGCTGGATGAGTATTGTGAACACATACTTGTTCATACTGGTCAGAATTACGATTATGAGCTAAATCAGGTTTTCTTTGATGATCTGCAAATTCGAAAACCTGATCATTTCCTGAATTGCGCAAACAATAGCCACAGCGCATCTCATACAATAGGCAATATCATAATTGCAGTCGATCAGGTGCTCGAGTCTGTGGCGCCTGATGCCTTATTGGTCTTGGGAGATACGAATAGTTGCCTAGCGGTGATACCAGCCAAAAGGCGGAAGATACCCGTTTTTCATATGGAGGCTGGAAATAGGTGTTTTGACCAGCGTGTTCCTGAGGAGATTAATCGTCGTATAGTGGATCACACGGCGGATGTGAACCTTACCTATAGCTCAATTGCACGAGAGTATCTGCTTCGAGAGGGGCTGCCTCCAGATTTGGTGATTACGACGGGCAGTCCAATGTTTGAGGTGCTCAATTTTTATCGAGAAAAAATTGCGGCATCAGATGTGTTGGCTCGTCTACAGCTAAAGAACTTCGATTATTTCCTCGTCAGTGCGCATCGCGAAGAGAACATTGAATCGGATCTCAATTTTGGCAAACTAGTTGAAGTGATTAATGGTCTTGCAGAGGAGTATGGCTTGCCTGTGATTGTGTCCACACATCCCCGGACTCAATCCAAAATAGATGCGTCGGAAGTTGAGTTCAATCCTCTAGTTCAGCTTTTGAAACCCCTAGGCTTCTTTGACTATGTGAAATTACAAACTGAGGCTAAGGCTTCTCTGTCAGATAGCGGAACTATCAGCGAAGAATCATCGATTCTAAACTTTCCAGCTTTAAACCTGAGAGAGACACACGAGCGACCAGAAGGGATGGAAGAGGCGGCGGTGATGATGGTTGGATTGAGCGTCCAGAGAGTTCGCCAAGGATTGCTCATCTTGTCAGAACAATCCAGGGGCGAAGACCGTACTATGGAATTGGTAGCAGATTATAGTTCCCCAAACGTTTCCGACAAAGTCGTTCGAATTATTCACAGCTATACTGATTATGTGAATAGAGTCGTGTGGAAGAAGTATTAGGAATATTCTCTAAATGCGTATTGCGCTAATAGCCGATACATTTCCACCGCTACGCACTTCAGGTGCCGTCCAGTTACGTGATTTAGCCAGACAGATAGGCAGGATGGGTCACGAAATCACCGTGCTTGTTTCTTCTCCCGATTTAGCTTGCCCCTGGGAGCTCGAAAAGTTTGATACATTTTCTGTTCTAAGACTGCGTGCTCCAAGAACGAAAGGTGTAGGCTATGCGCGAAGGACAATAAACGAATTCTTAATGCCCTTTGCTATGCTCCGAAACCTTAAGAGTAGCCCCATTGCTCTTGAGGAGTGGGATGGTATCGTCTGGTATTCTCCGACTGTCTTTCTGGGGCCTATTGTCGCTTCTCTGAAAAAGAAGAATGCCTGTCGAAGTTATTTGATTGTCCGCGATATTTTTCCAGAATGGGCAGTAGATATGGGCTTGATGGGGCGGGGCATTCCTTACAGCTTCTTCAAAATAATTGCTAAATATCAGTACAGTTTGGCTGATGTAATTGGTATTCAAACTCAAGGGAATGAGGTCTATTTTCAGAAATGGTTGAAGCGGCGAGACCGTCGTCTCGAAGTGCTGAATAACTGGATTGCCAAGTCTCCCCAAAGCGCTTGTAGTATTGATCTTAGTCAATCGGCGCTTCGCGATAGATTTTTATTTGTCTACGCTGGAAACATGGGAGTTGCTCAGGGCATGGATTCCTTATTGAGGTTGGCGGAGTCATTGCGTGATAGAGCGGATATAGGCTTTGTATTTGTAGGTCGAGGTAGTGAATCAACTCGACTTCGGGATGAGGCAAAGAGGTTGGAGCTAGCCAATGTGCTTTTCTATGATGAGATAGATGCTGAAGAGATTCCGGGGCTATATAGCCAATGTAAGGCAGGTCTCTTAGCCCTCGATCAAAAGCACAAATCACACAACATCCCAGGAAAGTTTCTGCCCTATATGCAGGCTGGGTTGCCGGTACTCTCGGTGATAAACCCGGGCAATGATTTGGTAGAGCTCATTCGAGTGGAGCGGGTGGGGTGTGTAATTACGGAGACATCGGCTGATCAGGTCTCCGGTTTGGCTTTAGAGTTGATAGATAAGGTGCGGGGTGACAAGGGTATCTCTAGTCGGTGTAAGTCGCTTGCTGAAAATTTATTCTCAGTGGACGTAGCCGCCGAGCAGGTTATTTCCGGATTGCAGAGATAGAGTGCGCTCGCAGCAAATATGATAAATTTCTATTTCATTAAAAATATAATTGGGAAACTAGATTTTGGCCTTCAATAAATTCCAGGACTTCCTAGGCGGTCTTGTAGCTCGTCAGCGCGACCGTTTCTCCAAGAGCGGTACTCCCGATATAGATGACTTGTTAAATAGCCTCATGGGTAATACAGGCGAGGTGTCTGCCATCGTCGCCGCGCGTGAGTTGCTGGATGTGTATAAAGGTCTGGGCGATGAAGGTAAGAAGGAGTTTTTCTTCAACATAGAACAAAACTTCAATGCTGCGCCAGCCAGCGTTAAGCTGGCATTCGATACCTTCGATACAGATCCCAGCAGCACCAATCTAAATCGGCTCTACCATGCGGCGGAACCGCGCCGCGTAGAATTGCTTCGGCGGCTGAATCAAACCCCGGGAGCAACACATGATCTCGTGGGCATGCGTAAAGACCTGCTCGGTCTGCTGCGTGATCACCCCGAGTTGTCTGCTGTCGACGAAAACTTCATGCACCTGTTTCGTTCCTGGTTCAGTCGGGGCTTCCTGCTGTTGCAGACCATAGACTGGTCTACCTCGGCAGCTATCCTCAATCGCATCATTCGCTACGAAGCGGTACACGCTATTAAGGATTGGGACGATCTGCGTAGTCGTGTGGATAGGCCGAACCGGCGTTGTTTCGCTTTCTTTCATCCGGCACTGACGGATGAGCCGCTTATCTTTGTTGAGGTGGCGCTGAGTAATGAGATTCCTGGCTCTATCGATTCGATATTGAATGACACGGCGGAAGGCGATGTCGATCCATCAAAATTTACAACTGCTACGTTCTATAGTATCAGCAATTGTCAGCCTGGCCTGAAGAATATCTCTTTTGGTAATTTTCTTATTAAGCAGGTGGTGCAGGAGCTGAAGGCGGACTTTCCGTCTATTAAGCAGTTTGTAACGCTATCTCCGATTCCTGGCTTTAAGCGTTGGCTGAATAGCGATATAGATACAGACAATACCGATCTGGTCGAGCTGAAGATGCAGATGCGCTCTCTCGACATCGTCGCGGACAATGTTGCCGAGAATGAGGAGGCCATACGCAAGCTAGTGTTGAACTATCTACTGTTAGCGAAGAAGGGGAAGTATCCCTTAGACCCTGTCGCTCGATTCCACCTAGGTAATGGGGCGCAGGTGCATCAGATCCATGCCTCGGCAGACTTAAGCGAGAAGGGGCTGGATCAATCCTATGGGGTGATGGTCAACTATCTCTATGATTTGCGTTATATCGAGCGTAATCACGAGCAGTATGTCACCGAGGGCAATATCGAGTTTAATGACAAGCTGAAGGCCTCTCTGCTCAAAAGCTAGGCATAACTCTGGCTTTTTCCTATCTAACTCCCTCTCTGCTCTTACTTGCTATCCATTATTGATTCCGACTCCATTAAGCATGTTTGGAATTGTCGGGAAAAGTTATAAGACAGCTGGGTATTTAGCAGGTCCGTTTGCCTAATCGGGCTTGCAAGAGAAATTAAGCCTAATCTTTTTGCCAGGATTAAAGCTGATATACTTTCGATATAGCAACCAACACAGCAACTTGCAGCATTCCCCAGACAATGACTACTGACGATAAGCCCACACAAGCCACCCTCTCTACACAGGACGTGTTCAGCTCCTCTGAGCTTGACGAGTTGTGCCGGCGTATTATATCCAGCGGCATATTAGGTAGGTCGAAGCACTATTCGGCGATGTTGGAGTATCTCGCTAAGTGCTCTGTTCAAAACCGGCAGCCGAAAGAGATTGATCTGGCTACGGATGTGTTGGGCAAGGGTAGTGACTTCGATGTGTCTGCGGACTCATCGGTGCGTGTCTATGCGCATCAGCTGCGTAAAAAGCTTAGCGCCTATTACGAGCAAAATGAATTGGATGCTGCCTACAAACTAGTGATCCCTAAGGGAAGCTATTCTCTAGCAGTCATTGCTACTGCTCCGATAGTTAAGTCCTCAGGCTTTTCAATCGCCAAGTTCGGTGTGAGTAACTCCTTGTTAGTCGCCTTCGTTATTCTGCTTTCTGCGAATCTTGTATATATGTTCAGCCAACAGAGCGAAGCGGGCAGGCCGCCGGCGGAATTCGTCGCGGCTCACCCTGTTTGGGAGGCGGTATTGAGTGACGACAAGCCGCTGCTGATTGTAATGGGCGACTACTACATATTCGGCGAGCTAAATGCTAACGGCAATGTTGCGCGTATGGTGCGCGAGTTTAATGTGAACTCGCGTAGCGATTTGGAAGATCTACAGTTCAGCGATATCGAACACACGGAAAATTATTTGGATCTGGATTTAAGTTATATGCCTGAGGGAAGTGCCTACGCCCTGGCTAAGATTGTGCCAATCCTGCAGAAGAGTGGTAAGGCTGTAAACATTACCATGATGTCCGATCTAACCACCGCCGACATTCGCAGTAATCACATTGTCTATATTGGTTATATCAGTGCCTTAGAAAAACTGACCAGCATGACGTTCGCAGGTTCTGGATTGCGAATTGGTCGCAGCTACGATGAGCTGTTCAATACTAAAACGGCGGAGTATTACACCAGCGACGCAGGTTTGCCGGAGGAAGGTGATCCATTTCGCGACTATGGAATGTTCTCAACGTTTCCGGCAAGCACAGACACGCAAGTGATTATGATCGCTGGTATGCGTGATGCTGGATTGATGCATACTGCGCAAGCGCTGTCGGAGACGGCTTCCCTGAACGACCTTCTGGTGTCGATAGAAAGTGATACGGACGAGGCGGTCGCTGGATTCGAGGCGCTGTTTGAAGTTTATGGCGTAGACAGATTGAATTTCGATGCGAGCCTCGTTTACAGCAATTTGTTGGACACGGCTCAGATTTGGGGATCCTCGCCGGTGCGGTAAGTTAGTGCCGGATACACTGGCCGTATTATGCCGGTAAACTCATAAATCAATCTAATCTCAGGTCGCTGAGATTTTTTTTGTTGACAGGAACTACAAATGTAGCCAATATGCACTACAAATGTAGTTTATAAGAGATTGAAGTAACAGGGTTGGGGGATAGGTATGCTTACAGGTATTAATTCCTGGGCTTTAGAAGGCAATTTTGTTCTTGCCAATCTGCTGCTTCAGCTTACGTTTTTTTCACTCTTCTCCTTGGTTCTGTCATCTTTCTTCAGAAATAATGCAGTGGTTCGTTATTCGATTCTCTACACCAGCTTACTGTCGTTATCTCTGCTGTGTGTTTTATCCCTAGCCGTCCAGTCAAGAAACGCTGGTTTGTTGGTCTTGCAAGTAGCGGCGCCACTTGGCTATTTTGATTATCTGCTGCCGCAGTTAGATAGTGTGCTTATGCAAGAGTCGATGGGTGTAGCTGCGGGTTCAAACGGTGCTGTAGTTAGCGTTCCGACAGTAGCGAACGATTTAACCGAATCTGCTTTCAATAGCGTACTTCTATCAATCATCAATCTACCTCTATCTTTGATTGTTCAGATTCTCTGGCTAAGCGGTTTTCTGGTTTCTACTTTTGGGCTGCTGAGGAGTCTGCACAATGCTGATTGTATAGTGCGCCGATCAAAATCACTGAAAGTAGAGGAGAGCCAGCTGTTAAATTCTATTGTGAGTCACAGCGGGTTTGATGGAGCGGTTTTTAAGTCTCGTGAGTCTGCAGAGATTGATTCTCCCGCACTGGTTGGCATCATAAACCCTATATTGTTGCTGCCACATCACTTCTTCGAGCGTTTCAGTGAAAACGATATTCGAGCAATTCTACGTCATGAGATGGCCCATGTGACTCGCAAGGATTGTCTCTTCAACTTTTTGCAGAAAGTAATTCTATGCCTCTTTTGGTTTCACCCACTTGTGCATTACATGGACAAGATGATCGCGCGCTCGCGAGAGGAGATATGTGATAACTATGTGCTGTCAAAAGAGCGCGCGAGCGACTATGGAGAAGTCCTGTTCAGATTAAACATTAATCAATCTTTGCGCGCAGCGCAGAGCGATAAAACAAGCTCCGCGTACATTGGTCTAGGGGTGGTAGGAGGTAACTGGAATCTCGAACAACGAATTGCTGACTTATTGAATCAGAAACGGGAGAAATTTATGCGTCTTAGTCAAAGATCTAAAATATTGCTCAATGTATCGGTAGTAACAGCTGCGCTTGCGGTATCGGCTTGTCAGGTAACGGCTCAAGATGATGTGAGTCAGCCTAATGAGAATGTAGCAACATCGCAAAGTCAGTCTCCAGACAATATTATCTATCCAACTCTTGGGCCACAGATACAGGCTAAAATTTCTGAGATACAAGATTTGATGGTAGGAGTAGAAGATTCCCAGCCTGATTGGGAAGGAGCCAAGCAGGAGTTAGATGCGCTTTATGAAGAGCGTTTCGAGAGAATGAATGACACTGAGAAACTGACGCTCTTGAATTTCTTTACGAACTATTATTTGAGTCAAGAAAGCTACACAGATGCGATTGATGTGTTTGAGCAGATGTTAGAAGTTCGGCTTATGCGTCCAGATATGCATCAGCGCGTGCTGCGATCTTTGGGCCAGCTGCATGCTGCTCGACAAAATTGGTCAGAATCGATCCGTTATTATGAAGAGTGGCAGGCAGCTTCTGCGGCTAAAGATAGAGTAGTCTCCCACGGTCTTTCCTATGCGCATTATCAGCTCGAACAGTTCGATGACGCGTTGCCAACATGGCTCTCCTATATGGAGCTGAAGGCTGAAGAAGGCGCTGAGTTGGTTCGTGAAGACTATTCCTACCTTGTTGGTTTGCATTTCACGCTTGAGAATTGGGATCAGGCGCTTGATGTAACAAAAGAAATGATTTTAATGTTCAATACGCCTAGGGATTGGGAGAACTTACGAGCTGTTTTTCGAAAGCTGGATGAAGCTGAGCAGCCTGAAGCGGCATGAAATTCTGTCACTTAAAATTAATACTAGAAGTTGAGCGGTTATGCCTAAGGTGAATGTAGAAGATAAAATCCCTCTCTCTCGCAGTGAGAGAGAGCTAATGGAGCTTGTTTGGGACAAAGCAGAATCCACTGTAATGGAGATTGCTCAGCTAATTAATCAGCGCAGGCCGGTCGCTCGCAACACTGTTAGAACCCTGATGGAGAGAATGGAAGAGAAGGGCTGGATAACGCATCGCGTTGAAGGGCGCAGCTACGTGTACTGTGCCGTTGTTCCGCGAGAGGAAAGCCTAGGCCAGCGAGTTTTGGATATGGTGGATAAGGCTTGTGGGGGGAATCCTGAAAAGCTGATGATGGCGCTTCTGGAGTATCGAGGGTTGAGCGAGGAAGAGGCCAAGCGCATTCGGACCATGTTGGATGAGGCTAAAGCCACCGAGAGACTCGAATCAAAAGAAAAGCCAAAGCAATCTAAAAAATAGATTGCTTTGCTAGATGTGCCTAAGCAATCTTGTTTGCTCGCACAGCACTGCGCCGCGCCTTTATAGCTTTCGCCTTAGCTTGATCATCGCCGTACTTATTAATAGAGAAGTACGCATTCTTCTGCTTTCTCTTCACGCCTTTGCCTTCCTGCCAAGTTGCAACCCAGGAATGATCTTTTTCTGAGTAGCTAACTCCAATCTCGCCGGAGCTGTTAAGTGGGGAAACCTTACGTGGGCTAAATTTTGCATACGGCCAATTGCTGCCGTAGATTTTTTTGCCTTCGATGTCTCTCTTCTTTTTTGCTGCAGCTATGGCTTTTGTCTTGCCGCCAAATTTCTTGAAGGGGAAGGACTGTTGGAAACTCTTGCTATCGTATTTGATGCGTACCCATGCGCAATTGGTGCCGCGGGATTCGATAATGCTGATGTGATGTAGTGCGCTTAGTTTTTTCACGAGAACCTCTCTTAGGTCTAGCTATCTGTCGCTCTATGGTGGCTACAGAGACCCCACGTTCAAAAACAGGTAATGAATAGCGGGCCGGAGTAGCAGTGTTATGCCTATCTAATAGGCAGTGAGTCAGTTTCTATTGCGAAGCTCGATGTGCATGGACTGAGTTGGGCAATAAAGTAAGCGGTTAAAACTAGAAGTATCTGTGCAAAGTGTACACCCATAATTGGGGAGGGGCTAGTTTAAGGGAGTTCTGCGCCGCTTGTTGCGAGACTGATTGTATAGCTGGATTGTTAGGCGTGAGATGCCATGTGCTGGATAACGCCGGGCTTGCGGCTCTCGATTTTGTCTATGCGGTATTCGTAGTTCGCGGCGCTGGGGTCGATATCCTTGGCCTCAATGATCGCGGCCGACAGATCTGCCTGGGCGGCCTGTTTAGTCAGGTAGGGGCCTGATATTTTAACCTGCAAGCTTGGTTCGTTTGGTGCGCTTGCTACGATGTAAAAATTCTTTGAATCCACTGTTTCTATTCCACCTGCCTTTTGGCAGATATGTCGAGATGAAATATTTTGAGTAATGCTTGCAGCTTCCTGTAGCTCAGGGTTTGCGCTGCATACCGCTTCTATCGGCCGCGTATTAAAAACCAAGAGTCTGTCTAATACAAGATCGAATAAGCACTATTTTCAAAGCCTGAAATTGCTCTAAACGAGTCCACCTTCAGAGGCAGATTTGCGAAGCATATACCTCGCTCTTCTAGGGGTTTGAGTCCTGCATCACATACCGCTCAATAAGCTGAAATAATGCTAATTCAGCTATTCTATTGATTACTACGCTGACGCTGCCGTATTTGGACCAAAATAGCGCTTCAGCGCGCAAGAAGCTGCAGCGGAACTGCCCCGATTAGCATAAAATGTCGTAAATTCAATTAGCTAGCATAGTGAATGCGAGCTTTCGATAGACGAGAATTAGCGAATTTGAAGACGATAAGTCTCATCATACCTGTGCGCAACGAAGCTGGGCTCATACGCGAGCTATTGCAGCGTCTACAGTGCTATCGGGCAAAAGGGCATGAGCTTATCGTCATCGATGGTGGCAGCACTGATGGAACGGTGCAGCAGAGCAAAGGCCTTGTGGACAGCTGTGCGCTTAGCGCTGCTGGGCGCAGTATGCAGATGAACCACGGAGCTTCAGTAGCGAAGGGCGAAATTCTGTTATTTCTCCACGCGGATACTGAACTGCCCATAGATGCGGATGAACGTATTTGCGAAGCTCTGTCAGCCCAAGACGGTCGCTGGGGCTGGTTCGACGTTAAGCTTAGTAAGCCTAGGCTGGCGTTTCGTATAGTGGCTAGGATGATGAGCTGGCGAGCCCGTCTCACTTCGGTCGCTACCGGCGATCAAGCATTGTTCGTGGAGCGGAAGCTGTTTCGAGAAGTGGGTGGGTTTCCAGAGCTTCCATTGATGGAGGACATCGCCATCAGTAAACTGCTGCGCCGTCGTGGCCTAGCCGTTCGGCCAGCGGGGCTAGCAACCACTTCTAGCCGGCGCTGGGAGCAGAATGGGCTGATTCCGACTATATTGCTGATGTGGAAGCTACGTTTCCTCTATTTTATTGGCGTAGAACCCCTGCGGCTGCGTGAGATGTACTATCCCAATCATGACTGATCACAAAACCACTGCTAATCCTGTCGCTGTGCCACCTGCCAGTCACCCACGGTCTAGAATCGTGGTATTTGCTCGGGAGCCGCTACTCGGGCAGGTTAAGTCCCGCTTAGCGGTCGAGATTGGTCCGCAGCAGGCGCTCGCTGTATACGAGGCGATGCTTGGCCGGCTTGGGGCGCTTCTTAATCGCGGGAAGCTTGCTGAGTGGGATCTATGGGTTACTTCGAATCTTTCTCATGAAAGCTTTCTATCTCTTTGTAATAAAACAAATATATACCTACAGAAAGGGCAGGATTTAGGGGCTAGAATGGATGGCGCTATTCAGCAGACTCTGCGTGATGAGGAGCTTGAAAGCGTCATTCTTATAGGCACCGACTGCCCAGCACTGACTGAGGGTTATCTAGATCAGGCGTTGCTAGCCCTGAACTCTGGCGTTGATGTAGTCCTCGGTCCAGCGGAGGATGGGGGTTATGTGCTGGTGGGCATGACGCGACCGCTAACGGCTGTCTTTGAGGATATCCCATGGGGAACTGATCAAGTGATGGCGCGAACCTTAGAGGCCCTCAGGGTTAATGATCTGAATTACAGGCTGTTAGATACGCTGTGGGATGTAGATAGGCCAGAAGACTTGGTTAGGCTCAAGCAATTGGAGCCGCCGTTGAGTTGGTCTTAGATGGGGCTCTTTTCAGGCTTTTCAGGCTATTCAGAGTCCAGAGAGGACTCCAACTCGATTAACTTTGCGGCGAGACGTTCGGAGTCCACCTTGTAGTCACCGTTGACGATTCGCCGATGTAGGGCGACCACCTTGGTTGCGTTCAATTCGGGGAGTTCATCGATAGCAGCGCGCAGTTCGTTCAGATCGATATCCGGCTCTTGGGTTTCAAGAACGGCACTAGGGGCGCTAGGGATACGGGCTTGTAGCTGAGTAACCACAGATCTGAGCATCTCTTGACTAGTGTTCTGGTGATCGCCAGAAGGGTTTGCTGCTGAAGTAATTTTTTTCACGAAAGTAATTCTTCTCAATCCCTGATTAGTTATTTCACATTAGCTCGCCTAAGGCCTGGTAGGCTGCACTTGCTGCGAGCCTAATCTATAACGTCAGCTGAATTGATATCTTTAAGGGCGGGGATGAGTGGCTTGGCAGCGTTGCTCTGACTAGGCCTTCTTCTGGCTCAAGGGTTGTAACTTGTTGTTAATTAATAATAAATAAGGAGGGTGAGGGCGCGTATCCGGCATTTTTTATACACCCGCGAAGTATTCACTATCGCGTAAGCGCTGCAAATCCCACGCCCAAATTTGTGCGAAATTTTTGAATAATTCTCTAAATTAGCTTGTGAATCTCAGCGATTGTCGAGAATCACCGCTCTAAGCGGGGGTGAAATTTTGGCGGAATTGCTGGAACGTTCTACTCAATATCGATCACGGCCTTACCGTAATACTTAATAAACTCTTCAGGTAATCTCGTCGCTTTGCCGCTGCTAAGCGCTACACAGATGAGCTGCCAGTGGCCTCGCTGGACGGTTTTTCCGGTGCTCAGGCTAATCATCTGGAAGCGGCGCTCGAGACGCAGTTTGCCATCGCAGGCGGTTAGCCAGGTGGCGATCAATAGTTCCTCGTTCTCAAAGGTTGGTAGGAAGTATTCATAGCTCGCCTTGTGAATAGCTACGCCTCGATCGAGACGTTGATAGTCTGTCATCGTTAAGCCTAAGGATTTCGAATGGCTCCAGGCGCATTGCTCGCACCAGACCACATAACAGGCGTTATTAGCATGGCCCATGCCGTCAATATCAGTCGCGGCTACGCGAAGACGTTTAATGTGGGGGTTGGGATAGTCCCAATTGAATTCAGATGTTTCTTTGTTCAAAGAGAGTTCTGGCTAGCTAATGATAGTAGGGGGATTGTACCGCAGAGCAGATTGCTTAGGCAGCTGCATTACTGGCGACAGACAAACCTAACAGGCCTTATCCGTAGATTTGTGGGAGCCACGTCACAATTCGCCTTCTATTTTCTTTTTTCGAGTAACAATCAAGCAATTTTTACCCAAAAGATTTAGATAGCCAGAACTTCTAGGAATGCTCTCGGTCTTTCCCGTCACAAATAAGGAAGCGCTAGATAATACGTGGCCTGTAGCTGAATCATTTAATAGCCGCTGCAATTTTTACCCCAAAATACCCGCTAAATTAATCGACATTTGGCTTCGACAATATCACTCTATTACCAACACAAGGGTAACGGGGTCTACTAGTAGGCAGCAGAATTACTAAATGTGAATAAATTGCGTTATCTTGGTAAAGAAGCGTGCAGTGATTGGTGGAGCGTTAATTGGATTGCTGTCCAGTGCCACAGAGTGAAATGCATAAAGTAGGCAGTTCTTTCTCAACAAAATTAATAAAGAGAACAAAAGAATGCACGCCGTAATTGAAACCTCAGATTCAAATTTCTTCCAGCACTGGGACAAACTGTGCTCGAACGATCCGGTACAGAATCCAATTTACATGCAGATGCGCTCAGAATCGCAACTAGCGAGCCGCGGCATAGCAGAGTTTACGGATCGGTCCTTCTTGGTTATGGCGGCTGAAGAGCCCGTCTTTGGTTGCAGTCTCACGATGCATTTGGACGAGCAGGGCCGCAAATGCATAGGTTATTTTGGGCGTGAAGCCTTAAGCCATGTGAACCAAGCTACGATGCAGGCCTCGACAAACAGTTTTCGTCCCGAAGCCATTCGTCTACTGCAAGAACACATCACCCATCTGATAGAAGAGATTCAACCATACACTATCGACTATCTGGACCCAGTAAGCTGCGGTGTTATGTCGCCGGTTACTCAAGTGCTGCTAGCAAAAGGTGCGATACCGGTTGTGCAACAAACGCAGATCGTAGATCTATCAAATTCGAAACGTGCTTTACATCGGGGCCTGACGAAAAGTTGTAGAGGCATGGTTGAATGGGGCAGACGGAATCTAGATATTGAAATCATAAGTAGTGAGTCTTTCGATGTTTCGCTTATCGACAACACTGAAGACAGGCTCACTTACGAAGAGCTGATTAAGAAAGACAATGGCTTCATGCTGCAGGCTCGCTATAACAACGAGCCGGTTTCAAGCGGTCTGTTCGTTCACAACAATGCAAGCTGTTATCTTGTATCTGCAGACAGGGTATCCCGCTCAATCGACAGGCCAGTGTTGCATGCGCTAATTTGGGAGGCGATGCTACAAAGCAAAGGCAAGGGGTGTAGCCAGTTTGATTTCGGTAGCACTAGCATCGCCTCAATAAGTGAACAGCCTTCAACGGCAGCTGAAGTTTCAACTGCCAGCTTTGGTGGAGAATCTCATGCCAGATTAAGAGTGACGCTAGACCGAATGTGCTCCTGATCAAATCTTCTTAGTCCTCGTAAACTCCTCTTCTACTCGCCGTCATTTACATCAGGAATAAATCCGTTTACTGCGGCGTGTGCGTTTGACTAATGATCCCCTAGCGGGTCTAATTGAGGCTTAAATCTCGGCGGATGGAAGCTGCAAATCAGCCTTTGTAGTTGCGTTCTCGGGATCTAGTTTTAGTACTCAATTCCTAGTGCCCCGAGTCGATCATAATGATTGAAAACGCCCAAATTTTACTAATCGATGATGATGACGAGTCCAGTCAAAATCTTAGAACGGTGCTCGCGTTTCTCGGTGAATCAATCACACCATCCAATTCTACTGCTTGGAAATCTCAGGTCGCAGAGTCTGGGCTAAAAAGTTCTCAGTTTTCGGCTGCGATAATCGCGAATTGCAACGAGATGGAATTGCCAGCTTTGATTCAGGAGTTGCACTCCTGGGAAAGGGGCTTGCCTTTTATCCTGGTGGGTAACCAGCATCTTCTTAATGATCTTGATTCTGAGTTGCTGTCCTGTATTACCGGCCAGTTGCCCGCACAGTTAAGCTATCAACCTTTGTTAGACGCCCTACATAAAGCCAAAATATTTTATGAGCATTTCAACAGGCTCCGTGACTTCGACAGTGTGCGAGATTTCAATATGTTTCGCAGCCTTGTCGGTGAGAGCGATGCACTGCAGAAAGTGCGCTATATGATGGGGCAGGTCGCGAACAAAGAAGTGAGTGTGTTGATTACAGGCGAATCAGGAACGGGAAAGGAAGTAGTCGCGAGAAACCTGCATTTGAATTCGAACAGGTCAGACAAGCCCTTTATTCCTATAAACTGCGGTGCGATTCCCCGTGAACTTCTCGAGAGTGAATTGTTTGGCCATGAGAAGGGCGCCTTTACTGGTGCGATTGCATCCAGGGCTGGTCGATTCGAATTAGCCGATGGGGGAACGCTGTTCCTCGATGAAATTGGCGACATGCCATTGAGCATGCAAGTAAAATTACTACGAGTCTTGCAGGAGCGAAGCTTTGAACGGGTTGGTGGCGTGCACACCCTACAAGCCGATGTCAGAATTCTAGCCGCAACCCATAAAGACCTAGAAGAGATGATTGAGTCTGGTGACTTTCGACAAGATCTCTACTATCGCATCAATGTCTTTCCTATCGAGATGCCCTCGCTACGGGAGCGACCCGAAGATATTCCTTTGCTGCTGAATGAATTGATTACCATTATGGAATCTGAGAAGCGTGGTTCTATTCGCTTCAATTCTGCAGCCATTAAGTCATTAAGTTATTACGACTGGCCGGGTAATGTGAGAGAGCTTGCAAACCTAGTAGAGCGTATGGCTATTCTCTATCCTCACGGCATTGTAGGTGTTGAAGATTTGCCCGAAAAATTTCGTGGAGAATCCGATAACAACGTTACTGCGTCCTTGAGTCCTATCAATTCGGATGTAAGCGTGGTTCCGCTTCCCAAGCGCTCGGCACAAAAAGACGCATCGCCGTTAGATTCGACAAGTGGCTTGTTGCCTCTAAGTGGAATCGATCTAAAAGAATATCTCGCAAATTTGGAGAAGGACCTTATCGAGAAGGCTCTGTCTGATAGCAGCGGAGTAGTCGCTAGGGCGGCTGATAGGCTGCAATTGGGTAGAACGACCTTGGTTGAAAAAATGCGCAAGTACAAGCTGCAGAAACCTCAAGAGCCTGATTCATCTTCAAGCTCTGAGGAAGACGTCGAAGGTTCGGATGCAGCGGCCACAAACAAATCGGCGTCGGTATAGGTATAGGTATAGTCGTTAGTTATTTCCGCTGACGGTATTCCCGTCTAGCTCGGCCGATTTCAATTCTAAGCTAATCCGCAAGCCTGATCTGTTGATCTGTTCTATTCGAGCGAGTAGAAAACCCCATTCCACAGCTAGCCAAATCTCCGTTACACGTTCGTCCGTGGCTTCGCGGACTCTTTCTAGTTTTAGGGTGCTTAGCTCGCCTAGGGGAGTAGTAATAATCTCTTCACCGATTACCCGATACTCTTGGGTCTCAATGGCATCGCCATCGACGATGGCGAAGGAAAAAGTAGTCTTGTCCTCGATGTTGTCGATTAGCGCCTTTCTTATCGCCAGCTGATAGCTGAGTTGATCCAGCACTCCTTCTTCGAGTTGCAACTGCCAAGTTTCGTCATCTTCTGTGCTTAGCGCTACTGCTGCGTCCCAATTAAAGAAGATGGCGTGACTCGCCCGACTTACGCCGCTGAGCTGGTAGGTATAATTGAGTGGAATGACCCGATTGTCTTGGAGGCTAAGTTCGCTGGCCTGTTCTAGCTTTGCGAGAGTCTGTCCTGCAAGGCTCGCCTCTAATGAATTGCTTAGGCGATACGAATTTTCATCTAGCTTGGTAAGCTTGCGGCTTGCTGTCGCCCCTAGGCCGTTGGCGCTGGCTTTGTACTCGGCACTATATTCCAGCAAGGCTGTGCTCTGTGAGTAGCAGATGTTAGCGAAGCTATTGAAGAGGAAAGCGAATAATAGTGCTATCGCTTTACTGTTCATGAGGCGTCAATTTGCTCGCCGGTTTCCGGCAGCAGCTGCTCGTCCAGGAAGGCGTCGTTGCCATCGAGTCGTAATCGACCGTCGGCAAACCAAGACGCAACTGTGGGATACAGCACATGTTCCTTTTCGTGAATTTTTGTCGCGAGACTTTCGGCATCATCAGATGACTCGACAGCAATAGACTCTTGAGCAATTACCGGCCCACCATCGAGTTCTTCTGTTACGAAATGCACAGACACGCCGTGCATTTTTTCGCCTGCATCAAGCACCCTCTGATGAGTGTTAGTGCCAGGATAATCTGGCAATAGAGAAGGGTGGATATTGAGAATTTTACCTTGGTAGCGTTTAACAAAATCGGCACCGAGTATGCGCATGAATCCAGCGAGTATAATGAGGCCGGGTTCGTATTCGTCTATTGCTTGGCTGAGTGCCTGATCGAACAGATCGCGACTCTCATATTGCCGGTGGTCGACTACCGTAGTAGGTATATTGCTTTGTTCTGCTCGCTGCAGGCCATAGGCGTCTGACTTGTTAGAGATAACACCGCTGATTCTATAGTTTCCAGCGTTACTAAAATCCATGAGAGCTTGTAAATTGCTCCCGTTTCCGGAGATTAGAACTACCACTGAGCGATGATTGTTGTGCATGACTTGGCTTTATAGCGTTAGAGCATAACTACGGAGGCGTCTTCGTCACTTTCGCGACTAGCAACACTGCCTAGGAGAAATGCCTGCTCGGAATCCTTGTTAAGAACCTCGAGTGCCTGCTGGGTTTGCTCTGCTGAAACGCAGAGGATCATGCCGATTCCACAGTTGAAGGTTCTCAACATTTCAGAGTCTGCAACACCGCCGTTCTCCTGTAGCCAGTTAAAAATTTCTGGTCGGTTCCAAGCATCGGCTCGAATCTGTGCCTGAGCAGATTCTGGTAGTACCCGGGGAAGATTTTCGGTAATGCCTCCGCCGGTTATATGGGCGAGTGCATGAATGTCCACAGATTCGGCTAACGCGGCGATTGTCTTCACATAAATCTTAGTTGGCTCGAGTAATGTTTCACCCAACGTGCTTTCACCAAAAGCTTGATCTAGCTTAGCGCCGCTGACCTCGATGATCTTGCGGATCAGTGAGTAGCCATTGGAGTGGGGGCCAGAGGAGCTCAGTCCGATCAAGTTATCGCCGATGGCGACCTTCGATTGATCGATTATCTTTGATTTTTCGACTACACCGACCGAGAATCCAGCGAGGTCATAGTCTTCGCCGGAATACATGCCCGGCATCTCGGCAGTCTCGCCACCAATAAGTGCGCAGCCAGCTAGTTCGCATCCAGCACCAATTCCGGTAACAACCTGAATCGCACTCGCGACGTTTAGGCCGCCGGTTGCGTAGTAGTCCAGGAAGAACAGCGGCTCTGCACCACAGACGATGAGGTCGTTCACGCACATGGCTACGAGGTCTATGCCGATTGTGTCGTGCTTGCCCATTTCCATGGCTAATTTTAATTTCGTGCCGACGCCGTCGGTTGCTGAGACTAAGACCGGCTGTTTATAACCGCTTGGAATCTCACACATGGCGCCAAAGCCGCCTAGTTCGGAGAGAACTTCTGGTCGGTTGGTCTTGCGGGTTACGGCCTTTATTTCATCGACTAAGGCGTTGCCAGCATCGATATCGACGCCTGCATCACGGTAGCTTAAAGATGGACTAGAGTTAGAGGCGGGCTTGTTGTTTTCATCGCCTGATGTCATCGCATGTTTCCTTGGCTGCTCACTGGGAGCGAGATTGTATCTGGAGCGCTAATTTAGTCGCACATTTTATCAAGATGCGGTGCTCACGTCAGTGACTAAATGTCCTACTGTCCCTAGCGAACAACTTCCGCTGATAGCTTGCAGGTAGCTAAGGCTAGAGGCAAACAGCCACGCGGGAATTAACCCCTGTGGAGCAATTTACAGTATTATTCGCCCATGATTGCGCAACTGAAAAAAATCACCCTAGTTTCCCTGCTGATGGCACTGCCGTTGATTAGCTTGCAGCCTAGTTTAGCGCTGCAGGTCACGGGGCTATATAGTCAGCAAATACCCGTCATCAATGATGGCGAGGCTGAGCGTAATAGGGCTTTTAAGGAGGCGTTAGCCGCCGTAGTTGTGAAAGTTAGCGGAGATCCACGTTGGTTGGAGAACCCGAGTATTGAGAGAGCTATAGCCCAGGCACAGAATTACGTTGAGGCCACCAGCTATATCAGTGAATCCATTCAGCTGCCTCTCGAAGACAATACAGCCTCTGGAGACGCCGACACGGAGCAATTCTATACGGCTGAACAGCGCATTATTTCAGTTAACTTCGCGGCAGGGCTTATCGACGAATTGCTAGCGGAAGCGAATATACCTGTTTGGGACGGCAATAGGCCTAGTGTATTGGTCTGGATGGTGTTGCAGAGCTCATCGGGAGACCGTGAATTTTTGACCGCCGATAGCAATCCTGAAATTGTTAAGGTGATGCAGGATTTTGCTCTAGCTCGCGGATTGCCTATCATCTTTCCTGTTCTGGATTTCGAGGATCGCAGAGCGCTCACCGAAAATATTGCCTGGAATCTCGATGAAGCAGCTATTTCTGGAGCAAGTGCGCGTTATGGAGCGGACAGCATCTTAGCCGGCCGCCTGCATTTTACCGCTAGTGGTGAACTAGTAGGTCTTTGGCAGTTTCAGTTTCAGGAAGAAGCGGATGTGTTCGACGGCTTCGATAGTGAACTCCAATCGTATTTGTACGATCCTCTGAATCGAATTACCACGCGACTCGCTGGCTATTTCGCTATCCTTCCTGAATCGATCGAAGGTGAAACTATTCGGCTTCGCATTGATGGTATCAAGGATCTGAATGCCTATTCTTCCTTGCTCAACTACGTAGAAAACCTCGGTCTGGTAGATACAGTGACCACGGCGGAGGTTGACGGTGAGAGGATCGAGCTGCGATTAGGTTTGGTGGGTGATACGCGACAACTGTATGAACAGATAGCGCTAGATCGTGACCTCTTACCAATCAACAACACTCTAGAAGACAGCAGCCTCTCGACGTTGTTGCATTACCGCTGGACCCGATAGCCAATGCCAATTTCTAATGCTGATCAGCTAACGCTGGGCGTTGGTCTTAATGACGACGCGCAATTCGAAAACTTCTTCGTAAGCGATGTAAATCAATCTCTGGTGAGTGCGCTCGCCGCAGGCGGGGAAGAACCGTTTCTCTATATCTGGGGCAATGGCTCACCCGGGCTCAGTCACCTTTTGCAGGCGTCTTGCAACAAGGCCACCGCCGAAGGGCGCGGGGCCATCTATGTGCCGTTAGCAGATCGCGAGCAGTTTGCGCCACAAATTCTAGAGGGGGCAGAGTCCCTTTCTTTAGTTTGCATCGATGACATCGAAAATATTGCCGGTGATGTTGAGTGGGAAGCAGCGCTGTTCACTGCGTTCAATGCGATGCGACAGACTGGCACCCAATTACTTGTTGCAGGCCATATGGCCGCTCAACAATTGCAAATCCAATTGCCCGATTTACATTCGCGCCTGCAATCAGGCTTGTTGTTTCAACTCTTCGAGCTAAGCGATGAAGATAAATTGTCAGCGCTACAGTTACGCGCAAGGCAGCGGGGTTTTGACTTGCCGGATGCGGTGGGGGAATTTATTTTATTGAGAGCGGAGCGAAACCTGTCAGCTCTAATGGGGATATTAGATGAGTTGGATCACAGCTCCCTGCAGCAGCAACGAAAGCTTACCGTGCCGTTAGTGAAGTCCACGCTAGGTTGGTGAAGCGAGTCTGTCAGAAATATTAGCTAAGGAATCAGAACTGCTACAGAGGTACGTTGTAGTGATCTCGATATTTCCGAATAAACAATATCATTAGCACGAAGATCACCGTGCACAGCGTGGCCTCGACCAGTCCCAGCCAGAATCGCCCTGGCTCGAATGCGACCAAAACCCCGTGCATGAAATACAAGAGGATGGCGAATGACACCCAGCCATAGGTTCGCAGGTTCGCATAGTGCAGACCGCGCGCGAATATCAGTAAGGGAGTGACTTGGATGACCCAGATCACCAAGCTCGCAGGACGAAACTCTCCAAACACCATCACCGCGCTAACCACAAAGTAGGCCAGCAAGGCGTAATAGGCAACGAGAGTCGACTTGCGCAATAGCTCGATAGATGGGGGTAGGGTGTTGCTCGATGTCATATTCTTTAACTAGCTCTTTAGTTTTTGCGCGATTGAAGCCACGCGTTTGCCCAATGCTGCGCAAAGAGTTGCCTCTTCATCGCTAATCGAATTGTTGCCTTTTGCTCCAGCGACATGGCTCGCGCCATAGGGAGTGCCACCGGTAGTTGTGGTATTCAGTGCTGCTTCGGAATAGGGAATGCCGCAGAACACCATGCCGTGATGGATCAGTGGAATAGCCATGGTTAACAATGTGGTCTCTTGCCCGCCATGCAGTGAAGAGGTTGAGGTAAATGTAGCGACTGGTTTGTCTATCAGTGAGCCAGATGCCCAAATTGCACCGGTTCCATCCAGGAAATACTTAAGTGCAGCCGCCATATTGCCAAAGCGCGTAGGGCTGCCGATGATGAGGCCGCTGCAGTTCTTTAAATCTTCTTCGCTGCAGTAGACTGCGCCCTCGTTAGGCACTTCAGCTTCTGTGGCTTCTGAATTAGCTGAGACGGAGGGCACTGTGCGAACCCTCGCCTCCATGCCAGACACCTGCTCGATACCACGAGCAAGCAGTTGTGCCATTTTTTCCGTTGCGCCGTAGCGGCTGTAAAACAGCACTAACACGTAAGACGAATCCATTCGTTATTCTCCCTTTCCCTTTTCAATCATGCCGAGGACATCTTCGGGCGGCCTCGCGATAATCGCCTTGTCACCCTTAACCACGATGGGGCGTTGTAACAGATGTGGATGCTTCTGCAGCAGATCCAGGACTATCTCCTGACTGAGTGTTTCGTCACCGAGGCCAAGCTCTTCGAAATCATCTTCGCTGTGTCGAATGATGTCTTGCAGTTGTAGGCCCAGTTTTTCTAGCAGCGATTTTAGTTCTTCGATGCTTGGTGGCGTCTCCAGGTAATAGATGATTTCTGGGCTGACATCGTTCTCTTCGAGAAGGGCTAAAGCTGCTCGGGATTTAGAGCATTCAGGGTTGTGGTAGATGCGAATTTTAGTCACTTAATGTCTCCTCCGGAGTCTGCCTGTTGCACTGTTCCATCTGAAAATTTCTTATCTCCCAACTCCTGCTTAACTGTCTCATCGAGAACTTTGTAAAAATCTTTCACTAGGAGTTGATCGTTTGTAGTCGCTGACTTCAGTGTATCTGCATTGTAGCTGCGTAGTGCTTTCCACACATCATACAAAGTGCAACTCGCCACGGATTTTGTCGGTAAGTAGCAGGGTGGTTCATCTGCAGTTCTGCTGATGAGTCCTATTTTCTCCAGCGCTAGCAGTGAATCCTCGATCACTATTGGATGGCCGCTTAGAGTCTGCGCAAGTTCTACCTCGTCTAATGGAGCAAGGCCCGCATTGAAGCGATTGATTATCGCCGCTGCAACTGACAGTCCCAGTTCTTCATGCTGCGCAATGCTGAGATTATTCTCGCCACGTATTGCTCGCGTCTTAGATGGATACTGGTGATAGTAGGCGATGCTGCTACCTATAAGAGCGACAAGCCAACCTATATAGACGAAGAACATCACCGCTACGACGGAAGCGAAGGCGAGATAGATAGACTCTCGTGCAGAGGCGATAAAGAAGTCCTGAAAGACCGAGCCCATTAGCTTCCAGATAATGGTTGTGACGAGCCCGCCAATAAAGGCTGAAGCAAACTGCACCCGTGTATTTGGGAGGAAGCTATAGGCAAACGCGAAGGCGAGGGACATTAAAAGTATTGGCGCGATAAAAGCCACAAACTCGATAATAAAAATACCGTAGCTTAGATTCTCTAAAAGGTTGCTGAAAAAATTCGTGTTGACCGAGGAGCTTATGGTGATCGACAGGAACAGCAGCAGCGGGCTCACTATCACGGCGAAAAGATATTCACTGACGCGGCTCGCCCACGACCGGCCTTGTCGGACTGACCAGATGTAATTGAAGGAAGATTCTATCTTACGCATCATGTCCAAGACGAAGTAGAGCAGCAAGCCGACACTGGTGATACCGATCAGTTCAACTTGAATAGCATCCACATAGCCCAGAATTTCCGCTGTAAATGTTTCCGCCTCAGCCCCGAGGGGTTGCAGTAAGGTCAGTAGTGCGGGCTCTAGGGCATTGTGCACCCCTAAACCTTTCAGTACTGTGAAAGTGAGTGCAAGCAGGGGAAAGAAGCCAATTACCGTTGTGAAAACTAGGCTCATGGCACGCAGGGAGAGCTGCCCCTGCAATAGGTCGCGGATGATCGCCACGAAAATCTGGCTGCTTCTGACAGCTGTTCGTTCCCATACCGGTAATTGAGCGCTATCAGGCTGCCAGAGGTAGCCATTGATGCTGGCTTTGACCTGTGTAATGAGGTTCTGCAGGCTTGTAATTGAAAGGCTCATAAGGTGTGTTTCGCAGAATGATGCCAGCTAGTATACGTTATACGCCGACATTTCTCTGTTGCCCCGACACAGAATTGGCAGGGCGTGGTGGCATTGGTCTAGATCGAACTTGCTCAGCCGCTTAGCTGAACAAATTTTCCAGAAAAGAAGCGATAGCGTCTGTTTCGATCAGTTGCTTCTCTTCGGCTACGCGATTCTTGTATTCGATCATTCCGTCCGCTAGAGACCGTGGTGAAACGACTAGTCGATGGGGTATACCCATGAGCTCAGAATCGGCGAACTTTACGCCGGGACTGGTTTTCTTGTCGCGGTCGTCCAGCAATACTTCTACACCAAGCTTCTGCGCCTGCTCGTAAAGGCTGTTGCCAAACTCGGCGATTTTTTCCGACTTGTGGGCATCGATCTGAATGATAACGAGCTGAAAGGGAGCGATTGCGCTGGGCCAGATGATTCCATGTGCATCGTGGTTTTGTTCGATGCAGGCAGCGACGACTCGCGTTACACCGATGCCATAGCAGCCCATGGGCATGATTACAGCCTTGCCGTTCTCATCGAGTACCTTAGCGTTAAGAGCTTCACTGTATTTGGTGCCCAACTGAAAAATATGACCGACTTCGATGCCACGTTTGATTGATAAGGTTCCCTTGCCATCGGGGCTGATATCGCCTTCGCGAACCTTGCGTATGTCCATGATGGCGTCGGGGCTACAGTCATCGTCCCAATTTGCGTTGATGAAATGATGGCCGGGCTTGTTCGCGCCACAGACAAAGTTGTGCATCTCGCTAGTGCTATTGTCAGCGATGCAGCGTATGCCTAAATCGGAGAGGCCAACAGGCCCTAGTGTGCCAACAGGGCATTCCACTTTTTTCTGAATCAGCTCATCGGCCGCAAATTCAAGAGGTGAGGCGAGCCCGCTGATTTTTGAAACTTTGGTTTCATTCAGCTCTTGGTCGCCACGCAGCAGCAGTGCGACTAAATCATTACTGCGCTCTCCCTTGTCGTTAGCAGCGTGTACGAATAGTGTCTTCAAAATTCGCTGCGGCGAGACTTCTAGTTTAGCCGCTACCTCTTCGATGGTATGCGCCTGATCCGTGTCTACCAGTTCGCGAGATTTCGGCTCGACGTCATCTTCCTCATCGATAGGCGCTGGCGCGCCAACAGCGAGCTCTATATTGGCCGCGTAGTCAGATTCGCTGCTAAAAACGATTTCATCCTCACCGCTATCTGCGAGCACGTGAAATTCATGTGACGTACTGCCGCCAATATTGCCGGAATCGGCGATTACTGGACGGTAATTCAAGCCTAGGCGATCAAAGATGTTGCAGTAGGTCTGATGCATGATCGCGTAGGTTTCATCTAAACAAGCCTGACTGGCGTGAAACGAGTAGGCGTCTTTCATGATGAACTCTCGAGAGCGCATGACACCAAAACGTGGACGCCGTTCATCTCGAAACTTGGTTTGTATCTGATAAATATTCGCTGGCAGCTGGCGGTAACTGCTGTATTCATTGCGCACAAGGTCGGTGATTACCTCCTCGTGAGTCGGGCCCAGGCAGAAGTCGCGGTCATGGCGATCCTTGAAGCGGGCGAGTTCAGGGCCCATGTGTTCCCAGCGCCCAGATTCCTGCCAGAGTTCAGCGGGCTGAACTACAGGCATAGATATCTCCATGCCATCGGATTTATTCATCTCTTCACGAACGATCTGGCTGACTTTCTGAAGCACGCGTAGCCCTAGCGGCAGCCACGTATACAGCCCACTCGCGAGTTTACGGATTAGGCCGGCTCGTAACATCAGTTGATGGCTAACTATCTCAGCATCGGAAGGAGTCTCCTTAACTGTCGCTATTAGGTATTTACTCGCTCGCATGTTTGATCCAATTTTGGGTGTATGACGAATATTTTAGACTATTTTGGCAAATGACACTTTGCTAAATCAGCTACTGCAAAATGTAAGAAAGGCAGCCTAAGGCTGCCTTTCTTATGGTTCTCTATAGTATCTCTGGTTCAGAGCTAGCTGTTACGGCTAGGGCTCTATCAACACCAGGATCTAGAAGTCTCTGCTTCTGCCTTATTATAGGGCAAATTCTTTGAGCTTCTTAAGAGGTAGTACCTTAACGCGTGTGCTAGCAGGCTTGCGCGGAATGTCCATCATCTCGCCAGGGCGGAAAGGATTAGGAACGTTCTTGCGAGCAGGACGTGCTGGACGCTGCACAGATTTGATCTTCAACAAACCTGGTAGTGTGAATTCGCCAACTGCGCGCTTCTTCACGTGGCGTTCGATTAGAACACCTAGCTCTTCCAAAACAGCAGCAACTTCTTTCTTGCTGATTGATGTGTTCTCTGAAATCTCGTTTAGGATTTCAGTCTTTGTGTACTTCTTTTGAATAGCTGGAGTTTTGCGTGTTTTTACAGCGCTAGTTTTTTTTGCAGCTTTCTTTGGTGATTTTTTAACAGCCATGCCCGCTCTCTTTCAGTTATAAATTATAAGTTAAGTAGAATTCGTTCTAAGATTAATGCTTTTTAAAATCTTGTTCCGAGTAGTGAGACTTGGTTTTACGAGTTAATTCTGGTTTCTGCTCCAGAATTAAAATTCCGCTGTCTCTCAGGGGGTGTATTTATAAATCATTCACATAGCGCTAGCAAGTAAATATAGCAACTTTCCTGCGTAAGCTTACGGTTTATCAATATACCGGTAATTAAAGGGTCAAAATTACAGATTAGCTCGCGAGTAGGTACATAAAATTGGGAATATTTGCCACATAAAAGATTTGCTTTGTCAAACTACTTCAGTGCTAGTTTTAGTTTCGGTTCAGAGTTTCAGCCTGAAGATTTTTCAGGGTGAAAATGTAGATTCTCAAATTGAATCAAATCTAAAAGCTGTGGCCGTAATTTATCTTTTGGCCCTGCCTTGTTGGCTATAAAAATAATGATGGACACTGAGTGGAATATTTAGCGTCTATTCTGTTTCCGGCTTGGCGGAAGAATTGAGCAGTGAGAGCTGCTAGATCAATTCCTTTGTTAGAAATCCGGTGGCCCCGAATGAGTGGAGGTATGGATAATCCTTTTAACTGGAAGCAAGTTTTCGCTTAAACGATGATAAGGCGCTTTGCCTAGGAGCAGAGATCAGAGAATAGCCGTGCTATCTAAAACTGTGAATTCTCTAAGAAATAGGCATAAAACGGCCATGAAATGTCAGGACTAAGGTAAGAAGTACGCCATAGGAGTCAATGGGAGGTGAAAAGAGCCGAAAGAGAGGGAAAGAGAACGTAAAGATAGGTGCGAGAGAAAATCCATATAAGGTATAATCGCCGGCTTTTAGCAGCTCTCGCTCAGCTAAGTCGCGGGTCTGGACTGGATAATCGGTCTCAGCGGCGATATTTGAGTCCAAGGAAAGAAGTTCGATGCCGATTTACGAATACCAGTGCAAGAAATGCGAGCACCAGCTGGAGGCTCTGCAGAAGATGAGCGAGAAGCCATTACTGGATTGTCCTGCTTGTGGAAAGCCCGCTTTAAACAAGCTGGTTTCGGCGGCGAGCTTTCGCTTAAAAGGTGGCGGCTGGTACGAGACGGACTTCAAGACGGGTAACAAGAAGCAGCTTGCCGAATCCGAGTCCGCCGCTCCAAGTAAAGGCAATTCTGAAAAGTCCGCTGCTGGTAAAGCTGACTCATCTTCGGGTAAAGACAGCGGGAAATCTGCCACCGGCAAGGAAACTGCAAAGAATAAGAGCAAAGACAGCAAAAAGACGTCTTCAAAAACCTCTTCTAGTTAGTCAATAAATTAGGCGCCAGCCTCTACTCGGCTGGTCGCCACTAGATATTCCGCTTTAGAAGCGGATCAACATACAGAAAGTATTTAAACAGGACAATGCTATGCGCAGTAACTATTGCGGTGAACTAAACGAATCATTTGTGGATCAGGAAGTCCAACTATGTGGGTGGGTTCACCGTCGCCGCGATCACGGTGGAGTGATCTTCCTCGACGTGAGGGATAGAGAGGGAATTTCTCAGGTTGTCTACGACCCAGATACCGTAGAAAGTTTCGCCATTGCCGAAGGCGTGCGTAATGAGTTCGTAGTCAGGGTGACTGGCATAGTTCGTTTGCGTCCGGAAGGCACCGATAACAATGATATGGGAACGGGCAAGATCGAAGTGCTGGGCAAGCAGCTAGAAATACTCAATGCAGCTGAAACACCGCCTATACATTTGGACGAGCATTCTGAGGTGGGCGAAGATATTCGACTGCGTTATCGCTACATCGATCTACGTCGCCCGGAAATGACCGAAAGACTGCGCTTTCGCTCGAAAGTAACCAATACAGTGCGTAACTTCTTAGACGACAACGGTTTCATCGATGTGGAGACTCCGTTGCTCACTAAAGCAACTCCAGAGGGTGCTCGTGACTATTTAGTACCTAGCAGAACTCATCCGAACAAGTTTTTCGCGCTGCCGCAATCGCCGCAACTGTTTAAACAGATTCTAATGGCCGCGGGCATGGATCGTTACTACCAGATTGCTAAATGTTTTAGAGACGAAGACCTGCGCGCTGACCGTCAGCCTGAGTTCACGCAGATAGACGTCGAGACTTCATTCATGGATGAAGAGCAAATCATGACTGTTATGGAGCAGTTGATTAGCCAGGTGTTTAAGAAGTATTTAGATGTTGATCTAGGCACTTTCCCGCGCATGGCTCACGCAGAAGCCATGGACCGTTTCGGTTCCGATAAGCCGGACCTAAGGATTGACTTGGAACTTGTAGATATTGCGGATCTAATGAAAGACGTAGAATTTAAGGTGTTTAGTGGCCCGGCGAACGATGAGCAGAGCCGTGTTGTTGCGCTACGTGTTCCTCAGGGCGCGAGCATCAGCCGCAAAGTAATAGATGCGTATACGAAGTTTGTTTCTATCTACGGTGCGAAGGGTTTGGCTTGGGTTAAGGTGAACGACATTGATGCGGGCTTAGAAGGGCTGCAATCACCGATCTTGAAATTCATGCCAGATGACACCGTGCATGCGTTGATGAGGAAGTTAGAAGCGCAGACTGGAGATATCATTTTCTTCGGTGCAGACAAGGCCAAGGTGGTTAATGAGGCATTGGGTGCGCTACGAGTCAAGGTTGCAGAAGACCTAGGTCAGATAAAAGAAGGCTGGGCGCCGCTGTGGGTTGTCGACTTTCCAATGTTTGAAACAGCCAGTGACGGCAGTCTGACGTCGTTGCACCATCCGTTTACGGCGCCCTCTTGTGATGCCAAAGAGCTTGCAGCTAATCCGCTTGCCGCGCTCTCGAGAGCCTATGACATGGTGTTAAACGGCACCGAGCTTGGTGGTGGTTCGATTCGTATTAACAAGCCTGAGATGCAGCAGTCTGTTTTCGAGGTGCTAGGCATAGGCGAAGAAGAAGCTCAGGAGAAGTTCGGCTTCTTGCTAGAAGCGTTGAGCTTCGGTTGTCCTCCTCATGGTGGTATTGCCTTCGGTCTAGACAGGCTGATTATGTTGATGACAGGGGCAACATCGATTCGCGATGTTATTGCCTTTCCTAAGACGCAGTCGGCGGCTTGCCCACTGACAGACGCGCCGGGTAATGTTTCAGCGAAGCAGCTCAAGGAGCTCAATATCAGGTTACGAGAGCAGGCTGCGCCGAAGCAGTCCTAAGAATTGATAAAAGAAGTTGCTATAAATTGTAGGCGAACAATAACGTAGACAAGAATCATAAGATCGGGAGTTAGGCTGTTATGGCAGGTCATAGTAAATGGGCCAACATCAAGCACCGCAAAGCGGGGCAGGATGCAAAGCGCGGTAAGATTTTTACGAAGATAATTCGCGAGCTAACTGTTGCGGCGAAAGCAGGCGGTGGTGACGTGGCAGATAATCCAAGTCTGCGCGCTACAGTCGATAAGGCGCTAGCCGCGAACATGACTCGCGACACCATTGATCGCGCGGTCGCACGTGGTGCCGGTACGGCGGAGAGCGATAACTTAGAAGAGCTGAGTTACGAGGGTTATGGCCCGGGCGGAACTGCCGTGCTCGTCGAAACACTAACGGACAATAAGAACCGCACAGTAGCGGAGGTGCGTCACGCCTTCACAAAATTCGGTGGCACCCTAGGAACGAATGGCTCTGTTGCCTACCTATTTGAGAAAACCGGCATTGTCAGTTTTCCAACAGGCAGTAGCGAAGAGAAGATCATGGAGGTAGCGCTAGACGCTGGCGCCCATGACATTGTGACGAATGAAGATGGAAGCATCGACGTGATGACGACATTGGAAACCTTCGGAGCGGTGCAAGATGCTCTTACGGCCGCAGAGCTCATTGCCGCTTCTGCTGAGATGACTATGCTAGCGTCGACAGAAGCTGATCTCGATCTCAGTTCTGCCGAAACACTAGTAAAGCTAATTGACCTTATGGAAGACTTGGACGATGTTCAGAATGTCTACCACAATGCCAATATCTCCGACGAGATAGCCGCCCAACTCTAGGGAATAGGCGAACATCGAAGCGGTCATCGATAGTTATCAATCGTTGCCTGTTCTTGATAACTCCGACTAAGGAACAAAATGGCCATTATTCTCGGCATCGATCCTGGTTCCCGTATCACGGGCTACGGTCTTATAAACTCTGTCGGTAATAAGCTGGAATACATCCACTGCGGCTGCGTCAAAACCAGCGGCGACTCTCTGCCAGAACGTCTAAAAATCATTTTCTCGGAAATCTGCCTGGTGATAGAGGAGTACTCTCCTCAGCAGGCGGCAGTCGAAGACGTATTTATGGGGAAGAATGCAGCGTCCGCATTGAAGCTGGGCCAGGCAAGGGGTAGTGCCATGGTCGCCTGCCTCTCACATGATCTCCCTGTTGCGGAATACACGGCACGCAAAGTCAAACAGGCCGTGGTCGGAGCCGGCGGCGCCGATAAGTTGCAAGTACAGCATATGGTTAAAGCGCTGCTGTCGATAAGTGATAACATAGCCGAAGATGCAGCAGATGCACTCGCAGTGGCTATCTGCCATGCCAATACCGAAGCCAGTCTGATTCGCATGGCCGGTGCAAAATCATATAGCAGGAAGAGATTCAGGTGATAGGAAGAATACGCGGCGTTCTCGTCGACAAGAAGCCTCCGGAAATTCAGATTGATGTGGCCGGTATCTGTTATGAAGTGCAGGTGCCGATGAGCACGCTCTACCAACTGCCCGAAGTAGGAAAAGAGTTAACGTTGCATACCCATTTTGTCGTGCGCGAAGACGCACAACTGCTCTATGGTTTTTTTGAAGAGAAAGACAAGTCGATGTTCCGTTCGCTAATTAAGATCAATGGCGTGGGTCCGAAGATGGCTCTGGGCATTCTCTCCAGCATGGAGGCCGACGAATTTGTGCGGGCGGTACGTAACAACGATATCAATGCGATGGTGAAGATGCCCGGCATTGGCAAGAAGACTGCAGAGCGCTTGTTGATAGAGATGCGTGATCGTCTCAAGGACTGGGGTGGCGCCGCCGAAACGGATAGTTCAGAGGTGTCGGCAGCGGCGGGGGCTTCAATCAGCAATGACGCAGAAACGGCATTAATTTCTCTTGGGTATAAGCCTCAGCAGGCAGCCCATGCAATCGCTCAAGTATTAAAGGCGAATCCAGAAATAGTAGATTCCGAAGCGCTTATTCGAGCTTCGCTAAAGAGTATGGGTTAAGCCGCTTAGTTAGAAAGTGATCAAGAGATCGAAACGGAAACAGAATTAGAATGGAAGAAGATAGACTCATCTCGCCCGACGCGGCCTTGATAGAAGATTCAGGAGATCGTGCTATACGACCTCTGGTGCTGACCGACTATGTTGGGCAGAGCGAAGTCAAAGAGCAGATGGATATCTTTATCAGTGCAGCGCGTGCCCGAAATGAGCCGCTCGATCATACGCTGATCTTCGGTCCTCCGGGGCTGGGAAAGACCACGCTTGCCAACATCATAGCGAACGAGCTTCAGGTTTCGATAAAAACGACGTCGGGTCCGGTGTTAGAAAAAGCTGGCGATCTAGCGGCAATGTTAACGAACCTCGAAGAGGGCGATGTGTTATTTATCGATGAAATTCATCGATTGAGCCCGGTGATTGAAGAGATACTCTATCCTGCGATGGAGGATTATCAGTTAGATATCATGATCGGGGAAGGTCCGTCGGCACGCTCGATCAAATTGGATCTTCCGCCCTTTACCTTGGTTGGCGCAACAACTCGCGCCGGCTTGCTCACCTCACCGCTGCGAGATCGATTCGGCATCATCCAGCGCCTGGAGTTCTATTCGGTAGATGAGTTAACCCATATCGTGAGTCGCTCAGCAACAATCCTCGGTACGAAGAGCGACGAATCCGGTGCTGCAGAGATCGCTAAGCGGTCGCGCGGCACGCCGCGTATCGCGAATCGATTATTGCGCCGAGTTAGAGACTATTCCGAAGTGAAGGCGAATGGCGAAGTGAATTCGGAAACGGCGGGCTTGGCTCTAGATATGCTGAGTATCGATAAAAATGGCTTCGACCACATGGACAGACGTCTATTGATGACCATGATCGAGAAGTTTGAAGGAGGCCCCGTTGGAATCGACAGTCTTGCCGCTGCGATTAGCGAAGAGCGCGACACGATTGAGGATGTTCTGGAGCCTTATCTAATACAGCAGGGCTTCATCATGCGCACCCCGCGCGGACGAGTGGTGACGCAGTTTGCCTACCGTCATTTTGGCATCAAGCCCTCCGAGCAGATGGCTGACATCTATGGGCAGGGCCAGGCCCAAGCGGATCAGGATTAGCTAGAACCCTCGTTTAGATGCTCGTGTTGAGGCATGCTCTGGTAACAGCTGCCTTGCCACGATTTGGCCATTATTCATCCCCGCAATGACCCGATTTACCTCTCAATGGTTACATTTAGTGAGTTAAATGCAATTTCACAAAACTATTTGGCGTTTTGGCCGAATAATCCCTTTGATGTCGCGGATTTCCTATGGGATTTGCTTGTCAAAGTCATAGGTTGCGGAGATTCACTCCGCGGGAATTTACTACATCGAGCTAGGCTGTTGCCGCTGCTCGATTGTGGGTTGTCTAGAACAGATGCCCAATTTGGAGAAAGATAGTGAACGAAGGGATTACGCCGACTCTGTTAATTTTGGAAGCGAGCCTGCCAGTGCAGTTAGTACTGCTTACCTTGCTTGGGCTATCAATAGTTTCCTGGGTGATGATATTTCAGCGCGCGATGGTGCTCTCGGCCGCCACTAAGGGAGTGCTGAGTTTTGAGCACCGTTTCTGGTCGGGCATGGATCTCAGTCAGCTATATAAAGAAGGCAGCCAGATGCAGAAGGAAGATATTCCTGTAGTTGGTATGGAGAATATCTTTCGTGCTGGCTTTAAAGAGTTTATGCGTCTGCGCCAACAGCCAACCATGGATAAGGAAGCGATAATGGAGGGCGCGCAGCGAGCGATGCGCGTAGCCTATTCCAGAGAAGAAGAGAAACTGGAGAAGCATCTGCCGTTTCTCGCAACCGTCGCCTCAGTGTCAGTTTATATAGGTCTGTTTGGCACAGTAATAGGAATCATGAATTCGTTTATCGGGCTCGCCAGTCAGGCCCAGGTAACGATGCAAGTCATAGCCCCCGATATTGCTGAGGCGCTTATCGCAACCGCCATGGGTCTGTTCGTAGCGATTCCAGCGGTGGTTGTATACAACCGCTATTCAGCGAATGTCGACAACATCACCAGCAGCTACGTTACTTTTACCGATGAATTTTCGAGTATTCTGCATCGTCAGATACACAGTGATTAAGCGCTGCAAATGAATAGGTTTGCTTGATGGAAACAATTGTCCGTAAGAAGCGGAAGCCAATGGGTGAGATTAACGTCGTGCCCTTTATCGACGTCATGCTGGTGCTGCTGGTAGTTTTTATGGTGACCGCACCCTTGCTTAATCAGGGCATCGAGGTGGAATTGCCCGAGGCGAATAACGAGCCATTGGCAATTGATGAGAACCTGGAAACTCTGGTTGTTTCTCTTACGGCTGAGGGAGACTATTTCATCAGCGTCGGGGCAACTGGCGAGGATCGATCACCGGTGACTTTGGAAACCTTAGGTCAGCAGGTGGCTATCGTCACCACTGCAAATCCGAGCATACAAGTTCTAGTGGAGGGTGATACCGAAGCGGGCTGGGGCGCCATGGTTAATCTGATAACAACGTTGCAGGCGGCCGGGGTGGCGAACCCTAATTTCATTACTCAGCCCCTCGGCGAGATATAGCCAAGGCTGCCGAATGAAAGGCGCTTTCAACAATGTTGTGATCTACAACGGCTATCCATTATCGCTAGTGGTTGCCGTGACTTTTCACAGCGTGATTTTGGCGTTGCTGCTATATCTACAAAGCACCAAAGGGCCTGAGGCTTTGGAATTAGTTCAGCCTACGGTTGTTAAGGTGTTACTGATTCAAGAGAATCCGCAAGTCGCAAACGAGCGCAAGCGAGTGGAGCGGCGGCAGCAACAACAGAGAGTTAGAGAGAGGGAAGTCGCGCAGCAAGCTGCCGAGGCGGATCAACAGCGGCGCGAGCAAGAACAGGCAGAAGCGAGGGCAGAGGAGCAAAGAAAGGCGCGCGAATTAGCGTCGCTCCGGCAGCGGCAGGAACAGGAAAGATTAGATACCGAACGACTTGTCCGAGAACGCGAAGAACAGCAAGACCGCGAGGATGAGCAACGCAGGCAGCGCGAGCTGGCAGAGGCGCAGCGACAACAAGAGATTCGCGATAGGGAGCGACAGCAGGAGGCTGCAGATGCAGCGGCTGCCGAACTCGCCAGCTCAGAATTCGAAATGGTGCAGAGCGGCATGTCGATAATTCAACAGGCTGTGCAGAGTGTCTGGTCAAGGCCGCCCAGTGCCAGAAATGGCATGCGAGCAATCTTGCAGATTAGGATGTTGCCGACAGGTGAGCTGGTTGATGCAGTTATTACCGAGTCCAGCGGCGACCCAGCATTTGATAGGTCGGCTGAGAATGCTGTTTACAGCGCCGCTCCGTTTAGAGAATTACAGGCACTACCAACTAATGTGTTTAATGAGAACTTCAGATCACTTTCGCTGATATTCCAACCCGAGGATTTACTGAATTGAACCTACGCAAATCGCTACATAGCTTTCTAGCAGGCAGTTTGTGCCTATTATCGTTTACCGTGAATGCGGAGCTGAGTATTCAGATTACCCAGGGTTCGGATAATCCGATTCCTATCGCTGTTGTGCCTTTTTCCTTGCGGGGAAACGGTGTGTTAAGTGAAGACATTTCGCAGATCGTTATGAATGACTTGGAGCAGGTAGGGGATTTCAGTCCGCTGTCTCGATCAAACATGCTCAGTCTGCCTAGCGAAGAGCAGGAAGTTTTTTATCGCGATTGGCGCATTCTGGCTCAGGATTATTTGTTGGTTGGTAAAATCGATATAACCCCCGGCAGTCAACTGGTTCAGGTGCAGTATGAGTTTTTCGACATTAACCGTGAGGTGAAGCTTGCAGGAGAGGTTCTCACCGGCAGCGTAACTCAGCTTCGTGACATCGCACACGAGATAAGTAACGTGGTCTTTGAGCAGGTAACCGGTACACGTGGCGCCTTCACTACAGAAATAGTGTATGTGGTTGCCGATTACATAAGTCCTGAGAGAACCAATTTTCGCTTAGAGAAGGCAGACTACGATGGGCAGCGGGCGCAGATTTTATTGGAGTCTGTAGAGCCTATTATGTCGCCTAGTTGGTCGCCGACTGGAAGAGATGTCGCCTATGTTTCTTTCGAGACGGATCTGCCGCGAATCTATATTCAGAATATTGCTACGGGTGATAGGCAGCAGATTACTAACTACCCAAATTTAAATAGCTCGCCAGAATGGTCGCCGGATGGAACTAAACTGGCGATGGTGCTATCTAAAGACGGTAGCCCGGATATCTATGTTCAAGATCTCGCCACTAACCAGCTGATTCGGGTCACAGATCATCCATTAATTGATACAGAGCCGAGCTGGACTGCCGATAGTAGGTCTATTGTATTTATGTCAGAGCGCACCGGGCAGCCGCAGATCTATCAGATCGCGCTGGGAGCCAGTTCTTTTGAGGTGGAGCGCCTGACTTACGACTGTTTTCAGTGTCTAAATGCCAAGTTTTTGCCGGATGGCGTGAATCTTGTGCATGTACGCCGCGAGACGCGTCAGGACCCGAATTATCAAATAGCGGTGCTCAATATTGAAACATTGAGAGTCATAACTTTGACGAATACCTCATTAGACGAATCGCCTAGTATTGCGCCTAACGGCAGCATGATAATGTATGGTACGAAATTCAATGGAAGAGGGGTGCTAGATGCCGTATCCATTGACGGAGCAGTGAGGTTCCGTTTACCATCCTCGCAGGGCGATGTGCGGGAGCCAGCATGGTCTCCGTTCTTAAATTAAGCAGTAAAATAGCAGTGTTCAGCAGATTTTTTTTGATAACGATTTAAGTCTTTGGAGGACTCAAAGAGTGGCAAAGCAAAGCATACAAACAATAAAAATGGGCCTAATGGCAATTTCACTATTTGCCTTAGTGGCATGTAGTTCAACCAGTGACACCGAAGAAGGTGGAATGGGCGGCGAAGGTTCTGCAGGAAGCGGTTCGTCGAACAGCTCCGCGCGCACTAACCCTGGCTCTACTTCTGGGCAGCTGTCTCAAGAAGAGATTCGAGCTCAAAATGCACTGCGCCAGACTGTGTTCTACTTTGACTTTGATGTTGCCGAGTTTAAGCCGGCAGACCGTGAGACTCTTTCTTTCCATGCGCGAAACCTTGCAGCTAATTCCAGCATGCGAATTCGCCTAGAAGGCCACGCGGATGAGCGCGGAACACGCGAGTACAACCTTGCCTTGGGCGAGCGTCGTGCAAATAGCATTCTTAACTATCTCATCGTGAATGGCGCTTCGCGTTCACAAGTTGAAGTAGTTAGCTACGGCGAAGAGAGACCTGCACAAGCTGGCCAAAGCGATAGCGCTTATAGCCGTAACCGTCGCGTAGAAGTCGTTACTCGATAAGCTTTAAATTAGGTGGTAGTAACAAACTATGAATTACACCCTGAAGGCTGCAACGCGTAAGCTGCATATTTTCTTTTGTGCAAGCCTGCTCTGTTCGTCCGTCGTAGCCCAAGGGGTTGGTTCTGTAGTCGAATCACAGCCTTTTACTCCTGGGCAGTCTCGTTCTGTCAATTCAGCTCCAGCCTCCTCTAGTAATAATGATGCCTTGTCTCTGCTACTGGATCAGATTGGTGATCTCCAGGCCGAGGTGCAGTCTCTAAGAGCGATGGTTGAAGAACAGAGCTTCGAGCTGCGCAAAATGCAGCGCGATTCACTCAGTCGCTACACCAATGTCGATGATAGATTGAGTAGCCTCGAAACCAGCGCCTCTAGCGCTGCGCCAATTGTTGCTAATAGAACAACTCCCGGCAACAATTCTTCAGCGCCGCCAATCAACAATGCACAACCGCTAAACCAACGATCAATATCTACTACTCGCCCAGGCTCAATCTCGCCTACACCAACATCGTCACCTGCAACGGTTCCTAGTACTAGGCCGGCAACGCGAAACATAGGCAGGGGTACATTGGAGCCAGCTGTACTCAGCGAACAGCAGCTTTACCAGATGGCCTACGACTCAGTAATCAAAAGTAACTTCGATCTCTCGATCGCCGAGTTCGATCAGTACTTGAGTATCTATCCTGAAGGGCGTTTTGTAGCCAACGGACATTATTGGAAAGGGCAGGCCTATCTCTATCTGAATCGGTATAGCGAGGCGGTAGAATCTTATGAGGTGATCATAAATCAGCATCAAGACTCGGCAAAGCTTCCCGATGCTCTCTACGGGTTGGCGCTGGCCTATGAAGGCATGGGAAACATCTCTGAAGCCAGACGGCTACTAAGTGACATAAGAAGAAGATTTCCTAATACCGGTGTCGCTAACCTAGCGGATACCCGGCTACTATCCCTCGACTAACTATTAAATCAAACTGCAGATAAGACTCGGATGTTAGCGGTGCGAAGTGCACTGCGCGTGGTTGGACAGCCGCAGTTACTACTTCAACGAGACGTCAGGCATGAGCTCCAAAAACACGCTACGTATTACTGAGATATTTCATTCGCTACAGGGCGAATCCAAAACAGTGGGCATTCCTACTGTCTTCGTGCGTCTGACGGGCTGCCCACTTCGCTGCCAATACTGCGATACAGCCTATGCATTCGATGGTGGAGAGCTGATGGAGCTGGACGCCATAAAAGCAGTGTTAGATGAATATGCTTGCGACTACGTCACGGTAACAGGAGGCGAGCCATTGGCGCAGCCAAATTGCCTGCAGTTGATGGAGCTGCTATGTGATGCGGGTTATAAGGTTTCCTTAGAGACCAGTGGCGCGATGCCGATCGAACAGGTTGATAAAAGAGTTTCGATTGTCATGGATCTAAAGACGCCAGCGTCGAAAGAAGCTGATAAGAACCGTTATGAGAACATCCCGTTCCTTAAGCCAAGCGACCAAGTAAAGTTCGTGATCTGCGATGAGAATGACTATCTGTGGTCTAAAGCGAAACTGGATCAATATGATCTGGGGGCTAAGGTAAACGAAGTCCTCTTTTCACCTTCGTTCGAGGAAATAGGGCCAGCACAGCTAGCCGAATGGATTTTGAGGGACAAACTGAAAATTCGTATGCAGATGCAATTACATAAACAGATATGGGGTTCCGTCGCAGGCGTGTGAGCCGCGACGTTTAGGTATGACAGCACTTAAGAAAAATGTAGCAGTAGTTTTGGTCTCCGGCGGCTTAGATTCGGCAACATGCCTTGCCATCGCCAGAGATCGCGGTTTCGATTGTTATGCGCTGAGCTTTGACTACGGGCAGAAGTCCAGTAGTGAGCTTGATGCGGCGCGACTCGTGGCGGCAAGTGGCAATGTCTTGGATCACAAGATCATCGAGCTCAATATGGGCACCATTGGCGGCTCTGCGCTTACAGACGACGACATATCAGTGCCAGAGCAGGAGTCCGAGGGGATTCCAGTGACCTATGTGCCGGCGAGAAACACGGTGTTTTTATCTTACGCTTTAGCCTGGGCCGAGGTACTAAACGCACAAGCGATTTTTATCGGGGTGAATGCCTTAGACTATTCGGGCTATCCGGATTGCCGGCCTGAGTACATTGAGGCATTTCAAACGCTTATTAATCTGGCGACGAAAGTAGGTGTAGAGGGTTCGGTAATCAGCCTGGAAACTCCGCTGATCGATTTAAGTAAGGCGGAAATTATTAAGACGGGAGCAGGGCTGTCTGTTGACTACGCAGTAACGGTATCTTGCTACCAAGCGGACTCCGAAGGCAGAGCATGTGGTCAGTGTGATAGCTGCCGATTTCGGTCGCGGGGCTTCAAAAATGCTGAAGTAGAGGACCCGACTCGCTATCAATAGTGAGAATCGTCTGTTTGAGGGCAAAAAGTGCCCGTCATGACTTGTCTTTTTTTAATATAATAGTACTATGTCGCCCTCTCATTGGGGCGTTAGCTCAGTCGGTAGAGCAGTTGGCTTTTAACCAATTGGTCGTGCGTTCAAGTCGCACACGCCCCACCAATTTCTCTCAGTGAGCTAAGTAGCAGATTACTGAGTCCCAGACCCCATCGATTTTCTTTATTTAATGTAAGCAACAGTTTACCGAGTCGCTAACCCTAGGATTACGTTCCGGCAATAATCACCGGGATTAGCACCCTGTGGTAAACTGCTCTCTCGTTGTTATTCGTAGTTGGCGAAAATGAATCAGATCAAATCAAATGAAAACTCTACAGCACTCTCTGCTGACAGTGTGCTGGTGCGCGAGTATCTAGACAGGGCAGTGCGCCCTAATGTTCTGGATGAAGAAACTGAGAAAACCTACAAGGCCAATATCAAGCAATTGCTGCTGGAGAAAAATGCCCGTCTGGTTGCTCATTACTACACCGATGCGGTGCTGCAAGACCTTGCCGAGGAAAGTGGCGGGTTTGTAGGCGATAGTTTAGAAATGGCGCGTTTTGGCCAAGATTGTGATGCCGAGGTTCTTGTTGTCGCCGGTGTGAAGTTTATGGGTGAGTCGGCAAAAATTCTTAGTCCTGAAAAAACTGTGCTAATGCCAACTTTGGAGGCAACTTGTTCTCTAGATATTGCCTGCCCGGCTGATAAGTTCGCAGCCTTCTGCGACCAACATCCAGATCGTACTGTGGTGGTTTACGCGAATACCTCGGCGGCGGTGAAGGCTCGCGCCGATTGGGTAGTCACTTCTAGCATCGCCTTAGATGTGGTCGAGCATTTGATGGAGCAGGGTAAGAAAGTATTGTGGGCGCCGGATAAGCATCTGGGGTCCTATATTCAGAAGACTACCGGGGCAGATATGTTGCTGTGGGATGCCGCCTGCATAGTGCATGAGGAGTTTAAGGCACGGGGTCTTGCTGATATGCGCAAACTCTATCCTGATGCGGCGATACTTGCACATCCCGAATCGCCGAGTGCGGTGCTAGAGATCGCGGACGTAGTCGGCTCCACTACTCAGATCATTAATGCCGCGAAGCAGTCTACGAAATCAGAGATCATTGTAGCGACGGATCAGGGTATTTTTCACAGGTTGCAGCAAGTAGCGCCGGAGAAGACCTTCATCATCGCTCCTACCGCCGGTAACGATGCAACCTGCCGCAGTTGTGCACAGTGTCCATGGATGGGGATGAATTCATTGCAAAGCTTGTACGCGTCTCTGCAAGAGACTAGCAATGAGATACACGTAGAGCCAGAGCTTGCTGCTCAGGCGATGATTCCGCTGCAGAGGATGTTGGATTTTGCAGCAAACAATCAGCTAAAAGTTCGCGGTAAAGCCTAGGGGCGATGCCCGAGATTCGATCTTGGCTAGTTCTGCCAGCAATCGGGTCTAGGCATTTTGCTGCAATCTCTCAATCTCTTGAATCTTCTGCTTGAGGCGAGCTTCTTCCGCAGGTGCGATTCCGTTATCGCTCTCAATCTTCAAGGCGGCACGCAATTGCTGTCGCGCTCTTTGGTAATCCGATATAAGTCGAAAATACTCCGCTCTGGCTTGGTGCACCTTGCTGATATTGCCAGCCTGACCTTGGGTTTCGGCGAGTTTAAACCAGAGCTGAAAATCGTCCGGTCGGCTAAGACTGTGACGCTCCATAACTTCGGAGGCGATAGTGTAAGAGCGGGCTGCTATAAGAGCGTCTGCATAGGCCATCGTTAGTGCATGATTGCCTGGGTTAATAGCGAGATGACGCTGCAGGAAATTAATAGCCTGCCCAGACTCATTCCCTTCAGTAAGAATCTCCGCCTGAGTTACAGCATAACTAATACGATTTGGATCTTTCTCTAGCAGTGGTGCCAGAGTGGCACTGGCCTGTGCAAATTGCTTGTTTTCATAATAGGCGATCGCGAGGGCATAGCGATTTGCATCGCGCGTAAAGTCGCCCGTGCTGTATTCAAGCAGGCGCTCATATTCAAGCACAAGGTCGGCCTTATTGGCCGCGTAGTGGCCGACCACCCGGGCGCGCACGATATGATATTCGAGGTTAGTGTCGTATTCCCGTCTAGGGTAGCGACTCGCTCTACCACGGCTTCCTGAAACCCGTGACTCCGTTAAGGGGTGGGATAGGAGGAACTCCGGCGGCTGGCGTCCAAATCTATTAATGGACATGAGTCTTTCGAATAGAGTCGACATGCCATCGGGGTCGAAACCCGCGTTGAACATCGTATCTTGGCCTACGCGATCAGCCTCGGTTTCATTGCTTCTGCTAAAGCGTAGTTGGTTTTCTAGTGAGCGCCCCTGAACCGCTGCTATGGCGGCGGTGCCATGACTGGCATCGGAGGTCGCCATAACTATAACGCTAGCTAACAGCGCAGCCATGCCGGGAATTTTTGCAGCCCGCGCCTCATCGATTCCGCGAGCGAAATGGCGCTGGCTTACGTGAGCGATCTCATGGGCCATTACTGAGGCGAATTCCGCCTCTGTCTGAGCGTTAAGGAATAAGCCTGTGTTCACGCCGATAATGCCCCCTGGGGCGGCAAAGGCATTTAGCGCTTCGCTATCGATGATCACGAAGGAGAGGCGGTGGTCCTGAAGCTGACTGCGGGATGCGAGCTTGTAGGTTACATTCTCGAGATAAGCGTTCAGTAGTGGATCGGAAATAGTTGGGGCGCTACGACGGATACTGCTGAGAAATTGCTGCCCCATAGCAAATTCCTGCTCTATAGAGACGGTACCAGAGATACGGTCTCCGAGACTGGGCAGGGCGGGCTGGGCAGACAGCAAGCAAGGAGCAATTGCTGAGAGCAACAGCACTAGGGGTTTTTTAAGACAACTGGTGTGCATAATGTCCACTAATAATACTCTAAGACCGAGATTAACATAATTAATTCGTAGTTTTTCAGTAACTTTAGGCAATATCATTCGTGGTGTTTCACCCGCATAGCTTGATAAAATGCAGGGATGCAGATAAACGCCGATATAGAGATAGATCTTAGTGGCCTACAGTGCCCAATGCCGTTGCTTAAGGCGAAACTGGCTCTGAATAGCATGGATTCCATGCAGGTTCTGAAGGTGGTAGCCACCGACCCGAGCTCGGAGAAGGACTTCCATATGTTTGTCGATCAAACTGATCACCAAATTCTGGATTTTCAGAAAGACGATAGTGCCTATTTTTACTGGATTAAGAAGGGTTAGGGAGTCTCTGACCAAATCGCTAACCACTCTGACTGTGAGCCCCTTCGGGCGCTGTCATAGACTTGATCCGAGACTCCCTGGAGACATCTGGAAATGAAGAAGCTGGTTCACGATTTTCTCGATCGTTATTTTCACGACGAGGAATCTATTATTCTCATGCTGCTGCTGACCGTTGGCTTAGCGGTCTTGCTGCTATTTGGTGGCGTTTTAGCCCCACTGATTACTGCAATAATCCTCGCTTATCTTATGCAGGGCCTGGTGGAAATTCTGCTACGACAAGGTCTCTCGGCGCGGATTGCCTTTATTCTGGTGTATGCCATCTTCATCGGCGTGTTTTTGTCGATGTTGCTATTTTTGCTTCCTGCAGCCTGGAATCAACTGCGCAGGCTAATTAACGAGTTACCCAACCTAATCAGTCAGTGGCAGGCATCGTTGCTATTGCTGCCCGAGAATTATCCAAACCTTTTCTCGGAGCCACAGATTCGCGAATTTATAGCGGGTGTACGCGGCGAATTGGGTGGTTATGGCCAATCAGTGCTGGAGTATTCCCTTGCCAGTATCCCCAGCATCATTTCCTGGATTGTATTTATCGTCTTGGTGCCGATTCTTGTCTACTTCGTTATGAAAGATAAGTCGGATCTAATTAACTGGGCGGGTAATTTTTTGCCGCGTAATCGTCCCTTGATGAATAGAATCTGGCTGGAGATGGATCAGCAAATTTCAAATTATATTCGCGGCAAGGTGCTCGAGATTTTTATCGTCGGCAGCGTGAGCTATTTTATGTTCGTCATTTTGGGCATTAATTATGCCCTGCTGCTTTCGGTGCTGGTAGGGCTTTCGGTGATCGTTCCCTATATTGGAGCGACGGTCGTTACTATTCCGGTGGCTGCAGTAGCGTACGTGCAATGGGGGATTGGCAGTGAGTTTTATACTGCTCTGGTGGCCTATGGAGTGCTGCAGCTAGTGGATGGCAATGTGTTGGTGCCGGTCATTTTCTCTGAGGCGGTTAATCTGCATCCGGTTGCGATTATCGCTGCTGTTCTTGTATTTGGAGGAATTTGGGGCCTTGCGGGGGTATTTTTTGCCATACCGCTGGCGACTCTAGTTAAGGCCATCATCAATGCTTGGCCGAATAAGGTTCATCCTGGGGCAGAGCCAATAGATCAAGACGGCGATGCTGCCTAGCGGCGCCGCGACTCCTTTGGTTGATGTCCTTTCGCTGTGCTAAAATTCGCAGCTTCATTTTTGCGCTGGTATTACCATGCTTGATCAAATACGCGGCAGTATTGTTGCTATAGTTACACCGATGCTGCCTGACGGTTCGTTGGATATGCTCGGATTGAATACCTTACTCGAATGGCATATTGCAGCGGGTACGAATGCTGTGGTTATCGTGGGTACTACTGGCGAGTCCGCCACCCTCAGTACCGATGAACATTGCGAGCTTGTTGCTCATTGCGTTAATCAGGTTGCAGGAAGAATTCCAGTTATTGCGGGAACCGGATCAAATAATACGGCGGAAGCGCTGTATTTTACCCAATCCGCGAAAGAGTGTGGTGCAGATGCAGCGCTACTCGTTACGCCTTATTACAACAGACCCTCACAGGAAGGCCTGTATCAACACTTTAAGCTCATAGCCGAAGGCGTAGATCTTCCGCAGATTCTCTATAACGTCCCAGGACGTACAGCATGTGATTTGCAGCTGGCTACGGTGAAGCGACTAGCTGAGCTCGAGAACATCCAAGCGATTAAAGATGCGAGTGGTGACTTGGCCCGGGGCTTAGAATTAATTGAGCACTGTGGCGAAAAGCTCGCTATCTATAGCGGAGAAGACGCGCTTAGTCTGCCGCTGATATTAGCAGGAGCCGACGGCACTATTTCTGTTACGGCGAACGTGGCACCTCAATTGATGTCACAGATGTGTGCTCATGCTCTCGCGGGGGATGAATCTGCAGCGACCGCGGCTGACAAGAAGCTTGAGCTATTGCACCGGGATCTATTTTTAGAGGCAAATCCAGTCCCCGTGAAGTGGGCTTTGCAGGCAATGGGCAAGATTGGTAGTGGAATAAGATTGCCGCTTGTGGAACTTGCTGAGCAATATCACGTCAAAGTTCGGGAAGCCCTTGCCCAAGCTGGCATAGATGCATGATGTATTGGATCAGTTATTGTAATGAAGCAAGTAATACAGGAAATCAGTTGCATGTCTAAACCCCTATTTATCCTAAGTCTAGCGACGCTACTCAGCGGGTGTAACTACCTAGCTGGTGACGACGGCATGTTTCGTGACCGTGGGGACGATTACATGGAGGCGCCGGTATTGCCGCTAATGGCAATTCCCGATGAACTGGATAGCTACACCTTGGATGAGCTGTATGTCATTCCTGCGCAGTTCTCAGCTTCCTCTGAGCCTTTCGATGAAATACCTAAGCCCAAGCCCATCGAAACAAACGGCCGAGAAGGGGTGATCATACAAAACCTAACCGATACGAGTTGGATCGTATTGGATGCAACGCCCGGGCAGGTATGGCCGTTGGTGCGTGATTACTGGACCCAGTTGCAGGTTATTTTGGAATATGAGGATCCAGGCGCTGGCATCATGGAAACCTCTTGGCTGGAAGTCGACAGTAATTTGGAGACGCGGCATAAGTATCGCGTTGCGATAGAGCCTGGCCTACATTCTGGTTATTCAGAGATCTATGTAATTCACGTAGAGAGCCCGAGGAGTGAACCAGCGCCATTGGTGACAACATGGCCGGAGCAGTCCGCATCGGAAGATCGCGAGCGACAGATACTCGATAGCCTTTCACAGTACTTAGCGGATAGAAACGATGTTTATCAGGCCTCATCCGCTAGCCTTCTTGCGGGAAGCATCGAAGCCGAGAGAAAGGCAAATATCGTTGACGACGGGCAGGGCCACCAAGTATTGGAACTCCGCCTCAGTTACAGGCGAGCATGGGTATTGGTTCGCTCAGCTCTAGATGAGGCGGGAGTCGCTATCCTAGAAAATGACCGTGAAATGGCATTTCTCAATGTGCGTTTCTCTGGTATCAGCGCCGAAGATGATGAGCCTGGATTCATAGGTAGACTTTTCAACCGCGGTGATGGAGAAGCTGCTGCTATTGAGCAAGACTTCAGTGTTCGACTCGTTGACGAGGATGGTGTGGTCACAGTAATTGCCGAACCATTGGAAACAGCGGACGAGATGTCCGAGCTTACCGCCGAGTTATTGCTCGTCATTAACAACAACTTGACGTAAAGCGCCGCTACAGATTTTACCTGTGCCGCAGCATTCGTCTTGCCGCAATCTTTTCGCCGCAGCGCAGTGCTGTAGACGGCTCACTATAATGCGAGAATTATGAATTCCCCAGTCGTTATCGTCCTCACTGTTTTAACTATCACATTGGTAGCTATCCTTATCTGGGTGTTGCGTCAGTCGCAGCAATTGAAGCTCGCGGAGTTATCGTCGCGAGAAAAATTGCTAGCCAGAGAAGATGAGTTAGGTAGCGCTGTGCAGTCTCTGCACAAGGCTGATCATGAGAAAGAAGCCTTAGCTAGTGAAGTGCAATCCCTTCGTGAACAGAAAGCTAAGCTAGAGACCAGCTTAGAGCTGGAGCAAAAGCAACACGGCAAAGATTTAGAATTTCTTAAAGAATCGAAAGAGCAGCTTAGCGTCGCGTTTAAGAACATCGCGAACGAAATTTTTGAGGATAAGAGCAAGAAGCTCACGGACAATAACAAGGAAAGTCTCTCCACAGTACTAAATCCACTGCAGGATAAGATTCGTCAGTTCGAGAAGCGTGTAGAAGAAACCTACGACAAAGAGTCTAAGGAACGTTTCTCCCTGGCCAGAGAGATCAAGCAACTACAAGAGATGAATACGCAGATAAGCGAAGACGCAGTTAATCTGACAAACGCCTTGAAGGGGGACAACAAGGCTCAGGGGAACTGGGGCGAGATGATCCTCGAGACTCTGTTAGAAAATTCAGGTCTAGTTAAAGGCAGGGAATACGAAGTTCAAGTGAGTATACAGTCGGAAGAAGGCGGGAAGTTACAACCGGATGTCGTTGTTCATTTGCCTGAATCGCGGGATATTATTATCGACTCGAAGGTGTCCCTGAAGGCTTGGGATTCTTACTGTTCAGAGGTCGAGGAAGATCAGAAAGCGGCATTTCTTAAGCAACACGTACAGTCTGTTCGTAGCCATGTTAAATCTTTGTCAGGCAAGGAATATCAGAAGCTAGCGGGGATCAGTTCTCTAGATTATGTGTTTTTATTCATGCCGATTGATGCCGCCTATTCGATAGCCATTCAGAATGATCCGGGCTTGTCGCAGTATGCCTTCGAGAAAAATATCGTTTTCGTTAGTCCGACGATGCTGTTAACGACACTGAAGCTGGCGCAGAATCTCTGGCGTCTGGATCAACAGAATCAGAATGCAGTAGAGATAGCTGAGAAGGCGGGCGCACTGTACGACAAGTTTGTAAATTTTGTCGGGGACCTTGAAGATGTCGGTGCAAGGATCGATTCAAGCAAGAAAAGTTATGAGAATGCACACAAGAAACTTAGTTCTGGTGCAGGAAATCTAATACGTCGTGTAGAAGGGCTCAAGACTCTAGGGGCGAAGACATCCAAGAAGCTGAGTCATGCCGCGTTAGCTGAAGATATTGAAGAAGACATTGCAGGCGATGATCTAAAAGTGACGGCAGATGAGCCGAAGAAAAACTTGCCCGACAAGACCCGTCATTAGTACAGCGTGCCAGCTATCACAAATCCCCCTAATTCCTTCGCCACGTAAACCCCTATGCTTGCTGAAATAACAAAGTTTCTTCCCTGTGCTACACCGGATGCCTGGCTGAATAGTGCGCTAGCGCACCAGGATCTGCTGCTTATTGATCACGCGAACTGTGAGAAGAAGGCTGCAGCCACAGCTATGAATCTGATGTATAGGCACACCGGCAAACCCGAATTGTTGAAAAAAATGTCGCAGCTCGCCAGAGAAGAGTTGCTGCACTTTCAGCAGGTTGTCGAAATAATGCAAGATAGAGGTATTAACTACGTGAGGTTAAGTCCCTCACGCTATGCGGCAGGCCTGCGCGAGCTTATAGCGAAGGAAGAAAGAGAGCAGCTTGTCGATACGCTAATCGTGGGCGCGTTCATAGAGGCGCGTTCCTGTGAGCGATTCGCGAAATTGGCTCCGCATTTGGATGCCGAGTTGCAAAAATTCTATCGAAGTCTATTGAAGTCAGAGGCGCGCCATTTCGAAGACTATCTTGCGCTAGCGAAGGATAATTGGGATACCGATATTGCTGAGAAGGTGGCTCTGATTGCGAAAGAAGAGGGTAGATTGATTACCCAGCCTGACACCGAGTTCCGTTTCCATAGCGGCCCGCCTAGTTAGTGCTCTAGCTTCTGCAGCGCTCAGGCCGCGTCAGATTATTTCCTAGTCTTTGACCTAAGGCTTGCAGCTGTTGGCAAGATATTTCGTGATTCCCTGTTAAATTCACCGTTGCTAGATTTGGCATATTTAGCAGCGGGCTAATATCGGTAATTGTATTGTTCGCTAGATTCAAGCTGCTAAGTGATCTAAGTCTCTGTAAGGGAGCGAGATCGCGAACGGTATTGTTGCTGACATCGAGAAATCGAAGTTGGGTAAGTTGATCGATATTCGCCAGGTCATTCACCGCTGAGTTTGCGCAGGACAATACCTGTAGTGTCTCGGCGTTCTGGATGTTCTGTTGTTGCATCGCGATGTTCACACAACCCTGCAGGTCGGCATCGGATAAGCTCCCATTAAACAGCCTACCTGTTGGATCGAAGATGGCCTGATCATTTACCGCAACGGTAAAGTTCTGAGAGCAGGCCGAAGCAAGCAGTGCTGCCGTAACGAGCAGCGCCTTGGCGCTGAATAGGGGTAGATAGCTGGGTACATTGAGTGGCTTGCTGATGGTCATAAGTGCGCCGAAATTCCTGGTTGAATCAGTCTCGTGCTGGCTTCTTTGCGGTCCTGATTGCCTCAGGCAGGCTGGCATTTATTGGGCATCCCAGTTAGTATGCGAAAGTTTTGTCGCTGACAGGATTGAAACCCTTATCTAGGCAATTGTCCAATGAATCTAAGGAATTTAGCATGAACATAAATACACGCAAGAGTCGGGTCCTGGTAACTTTTTTCGCCACCTTGTTAAGCGCTCAGTTATTTGCCCAGGACGATACAGGCCTGGAAAGCGAAGACGCGAAGATCGCTTACTCTATCGGAGCCAATATCGGAGTTAATCTTCAGGCTCAGGGGATTTTGGAAGGTGTAGAGCTTGATACCTTCGTCGTAGGAATGCTTGATGCTATCAACGACGATGTAAAAATGAGCGAAGAAGATATGTTCGCCTCTATTCAGTTGTTTCAGCAGCGTATGGCTGAGCAGCAGCAGGCAGCATTGGCTGCAAGCACCGCCGCTAGCGTAGATTTTCTAGCAAATAATTCACAGCAAGACGGTGTTGTTACGCTGGCTTCTGGTTTGCAATATATGGTTCTGGAGTCCGGTCCTGAGGGTGGTGCTTCGCCTGCAGCTACTGATTCGGTGCTCGCTCATTACCACGGCACTTTGATCGATGGCACGGTATTCGATAGCTCGGTTGATCGCGGTGAGCCAGCACAGTTTGGTTTGTCTCAAGTGATAAGCGGATGGACTGAAGGCCTACAGCTGATGTCAGTAGGGGACAAGTGGCGCTTATTTATACCTGCGGCTATGGCCTATGGCGAAGCTTCACCTACGCCGGCTATTCCTCCCAATTCAGCGTTGATCTTCGACGTAGAAATTTTGGAAATTCGCTAGACTAAGTCACCAGTAATAACTGGATAGAGTTCTATTTTGGCTAGCACTAAACGTCAAGAAGGGTTGCTGCAATTTCTGCAGCAATCCCCCACGCCTTTCCACGCAGTTGCCAACATGGCGACGATGTTGGACGCAGCTGGCTTTCAGCCCCTCGACTCATCGAACAGCTGGAATTTAGAAAAAAACGCGCGTTATTATGTGACTCGCAATGATTCAGCAGTCATTGCGTTCAAGACTGGTGCCGGTAATCTACCCGATGCTGGTTTTAGAATAGCGGGCGCGCACACCGACAGTCCCTGCTTAAAGATCAAACCTCACGCTGATGTGTCCAGTCAAAGTTATGCCCAGCTTGGTGTCGAAGTCTATGGAGGGGCATTGCTTCATCCTTGGTTTGATAGGGACTTATCGATAGCTGGTAGGGTGAATTATCAGAATGCCGATGGTGGAGTGGCCTCGGTCCTGGTGGATCTTAAAGACCCTGTTGGATTTATTCCTAGTCTCGCGATTCATCTAGATCGTACCGCAAACGAAGGGCGCCTAATTAATAAACAAAAAGAGCTGCCTCCTATTCTGTTGCAGCTCGATGAAGATGAAAAGTTCAACTTCGAAGACTATTTGCTCGAACACTTGCAGAAGGAGCGGGATTGCCTCGATGCGAAAGCAGTCCTGTCTCATGAATTACTACTCTACGATACTCAGCCGCCGGCAATTGTCGGCCTGCGAAAACAATTTATTTGCAGTGCTCGCCTCGACAATCTATTGAGTTGCTATATTGCACTTCATTCCTTGATTGAGAGCGGCGATGAGTCTGCGAGCATCTTGGTTTGCAACGATCATGAAGAGGTGGGTTCGGTATCAGCCTCCGGGGCAGAAGGCCCTTTCCTAAAGTCTGTATTGCAGAGAATGCTTGAGTCTGATGATCAGGCTGAAGGGAGCAGTGCTGCTAGCTTCGATAGGGCGATACAAAATTCGGTTCTTCTCTCCGTGGACAATGCCCACGGTGTTCATCCTAATTTCTCCGATGTGCACGATAAGGCTCACTCACCGAAGCTCAATGCAGGGCCAGTGATCAAGATCAATGCAAATCAACGTTATGCCAGCAATAGCGAGTCTGTTGCCTTATTAAAATCTATCTGCAACCGTTTGGATATTAGGCATCAATCCTTCGTCATGCGTTCCGACATGGCATGCGGCAGTACTATCGGGCCTATTACTTCGGCGCTACTCGGCATCTCAACCGCTGATATAGGGATTGCTAGTTTTGCTATGCACTCCATCAGAGAGAGTGCCGGAACGGCTGATGTTGAATCTATGGCCGCACTGATTCAAGCCTTCTTTGAGCGCTAGCTAGCGTTGTTTTTTCAAATCTTGAATTAGAAAGCGGGTTGCATTCAGACGTCCAGCTATGCCGCGACTCAGCGGTAAATTTTCTTTCGCAATTAAGCTCGCCAAAAACTCCGCACTAAGCGGGCAGCTAGCGAGCCCATTCGATCCGTGCGCCACATTTAGATATAGCCCCGGATAATACTCTCCTGTAGAACCAAATTTCGCCCTCGCGTTTCTTGCAAGCTCGCTATAACTGGTGCGCATCATTTCTAGATTCGGCGCCATGCCAACTAGGGGCATGCGGTCGGGTGTGTTGCAGCGTACAGAGACGCGGTCGAGGACAACGTCTTCACTCAGAGTGTCAGTATCTGCGAAATTGGCGGCAGCACCTACTAGGTTTTCAAGAGTATCCGCAGCAAGTTTTTCTAGGTTAGAGCTATTAGCGTAGCTGGCAGAGAGCAGGTGTCGACCTGCGTTTGCGGGGAACACCGTGCGACTGCCGCTGACTACGCTTTTCAGTTTGTTGCTAGTCTCATTCGCGGTTATCTCCGAGGTCTGTCCGCGCAAAGAAAGCAGAGGCAAGCCTGCGCATTGGGAAAACTGCGTAGCGCTATAACTGTTGGCGATGACCACGACATCCGCGTCAATCGGTAGTGAGTGACTCGCATCCACCTGCCATTTTTCGTCCGTTCTGTGCAGATCAGTAATCCGAGTAGAAAACAGGCAGTTTATATTGCTGTGAGCGAGATAGGTTTCGCACAGAGAAGTAGGGTCTACAGCTCCACCCGATGGAAAGAACCAGGCTTTCTCGGTCAGTGGGATTCCCGCTTCGGTAGAGGCGTCGGCTTCGGAAAGTAGGCGCACGATTTGTTCTGAATAGAGCTGTTGTAGTTTTTCCAATTGCAGAGGGTTTCGCTTGTTCATGGCATTCGGTAATTGCAGTACACCGCAGGGATTCCACTTAAGGGCAGCATGCTGCTTCAAGTGTATGAATTGCCGGAGTGCGAAAAGGTAAGCGTTCAAAAAGAATTGTGCTTCTGGGGAGGCTGCGTTAAACAGTCGACAGCGCAGGGCCAGTTGGGAATTTCCTGATGCGTCACTTGCGGGGGCAGGTTCGGCGTCGACTACAGTAACTTTCCATCCACGTTGCGCAAGACTGTATGCGCTGCTACAGCCGGCAAGTCCTGCGCCAATGATGACGGCGTTCTTTCCGGCGAATTGCTGCTTTGGCAGGATGAGCCAAGGAGAATCTGGGATCGGCGCTAGGCCCTGATCATCTGCCGTACTCTCTACCGCTTCGGTGTTGGGGGCAGGAATAGACGCGAACAGGCTGTGGCGTTTTCTGCCGAAGCCTTCAATCTTGCTTACTTCGAAGCCAGCGTTCTTCAGTGCGGAACGAACTTTACCCGCTACGCTGTAGGTGCTGAGTGTGGTGCCCTCATCGCTGCAGTTAGCTACTAACTGCATGAGAGACTCTTCCCATAGTTGGCTATTATTCGCCGGTGAGAAGCCATCTAAAAACCAGCATTGCATCGCTGGACAGGCGTCCGCCATGCGTTGATTCAATTGTTCGTGGGCATCGCCAAAATAGAGGTCTAGGGTAATTCCGTTTGCTAGGAGTAGGCGATGGCATCCTTCGCTATGATCTGTGTATTGCTCCAGTAATTCAGTGCTTTGATTGGCCAGATCTGGCCAGTGCTGATGTATTCTCTGCATTGCCTCAGCTTTAAGAGGGTATTTCTCGAAAGCGACGTAGTGCAGGCGCGCTGGTCGCTTATTCATGGATTGCCAGAGCTCCATTACCTGCAGGAAGTTCAGTCCACTACCGAAACCCAGTTCGCCAATATGGAAAGCCTCTATGTCGCTGCTTTGCTCCCAGCGCTGCTGGAGTCTATTTGCTTGCAAAAAGACATGTTGGCTCTCTGCAATTGCATCTTCACGCGAATAATAAATATCCTGAAAGTCAGTCGAGTAGGGGAGGCCAGATTCAAGCCAGGTTATTTTGGCGTTCTCGATTTTCATCTAGGGTGATTCTGCTGGTTTGCGTTGCATCGAAAGCTGAGTTGGAGTCAGTGCAGAGCTTACACGCTTTCAAGTTTAGCCAACAGCTTCGAGGATGACTGGGAAGCTAAGGTATTCGGAGCTGCCATGTTGGGCGATTAATGAGGTAAAATGCAGCCTTGGCCCGTGCAGGACAATAAGGGCAGTACAAAGGATTTAGCAAGATGTTGGAAATTAACAGTCAGCTTGGGTTGTTAAAGGAGTTAGGTGCCAGAACCGATAGTCTTAGGGGGTATCTTTGACTACGAAACCAAGAAGGAAAGGCTAACCGAGGTTGAGCTTGAGCTAGGGGAGTCTACGGTTTGGGATAAACCTCAGTATGCCCAGGCCCTAGGCAAAGAACGTTCAAATCTGGAGGCTGTCGTGCAAACCATCGAACAGATGGACTCTGGTATTGCCGACATTGCCGAGCTACTAACGTTGGCGCAAGAGGAGTCCGATGAGGAGCTCTTTGATGCGGCTAACAAAGATCTCGATGCACTAAAAGCCGGTTTGGAAAAGCTCGAATTTCGTCGCATGTTTTCTGGCGAGATGGATGAGGCCAGTGCCTATCTAGATATTCAAGCAGGATCTGGCGGCACCGAGGCTCAGGATTGGGCGGAGATGTTACTCAGGATGTATCTGCGCTGGGGCGAGAGCAAGGGCTTCAAGGCGGAATTAGTTGAAGTGTCCGGCGGTGATGTTGCCGGCATTAAAAGTGCGACGATTCATATCAGCGGCGAATTTGCCTTTGGTTGGCTGCGTACGGAAACCGGCGTGCACCGTCTAGTGCGTAAGTCTCCATTCGACTCGGGGAGTCGACGTCATACTTCATTTGCCTCGGTGTTTGTATCACCGGAGATAAACGATGATATCGAAGTAAGCCTCGATATGTCGCAGGTGCGTATAGACACCTACAGGGCAAGCGGTGCAGGTGGCCAGCATGTCAATAAAACAGATTCTGCTATTCGTCTGACCCATGAGCCTAGCGGCATAGTGGTCCAATGCCAGAGTCAGCGCTCGCAACACAAGAATAAAGATGCAGCGATAAAGCAGCTGAAGGCAAAGCTGTATGAATTGGAAGAGTTGAAACAAAAAGAAGAAATGCAGAGTGTTGAGGAATCGAAGGCAGATATAGGTTGGGGTAGTCAGATACGCTCCTATGTCTTAGATGCTTCCCGCATCAAAGATTTACGTACCAATATTGAAATGACTAATACCGGTGCCGTACTCGATGGTGATATAGACAAATTTATCGAAGCGAGTTTAAAGATGGGTCTGTAGCCAGACTCACGGCAACAAAAATAGAACCTATAGAATTGAAAGCAGGGATACAGGAATTCAAGGCAAATGATTGAAGAAAACCAGGACGAAAACAAGCTAATTGCTCAGCGTAGAGAAAAGCTAACAGCCATCCGTGCGAAGCGCGTGGCATTCCCCAACGGATTTGTTAAAGAGGACTCGTCGGCTGATCTGGTCGAGAAATACGAGGCTAAGACAAAGGAGGAGCTAGAGAGCTTGGCGGCCACTGCAGTAATAGCTGGAAGAATAATTCGCATGCGCGGACCGTTCGTCGTACTTCAGGACGGCAGCGGTCAGATGCAAATCTATATCAACAACAAGTCGTTCCTTGAGGAGCAGGCCGAGGAAATTAAGTCTTTCGATCTGGGGGATATAATCGGTGTTCACGGTGAAATGTTTAAAACCGGAAAGGGAGAGCTGACACTCCGTGCCTCTAAGTTTGAATTGCTTACTAAGTCGCTGCGACCATTACCAGACAAGCACAAGGGACTAACTGATACCGAGATGCGCTATCGGCAGCGCTATGTAGACCTGATCGTTAACGAAAAATCGCGCAAAATTTTTCAGACTCGTTCGCGAATCATGCGATTCATTCGTCAATATTTTGAGTCGCTGGATTTTATGGAGGTAGAGACTCCAATGATGCAGGTGATTCCAGGCGGGGCGACAGCCAGGCCTTTCATCACTCACCACAATGCATTGGATCAAGATATGTATCTGCGTGTGGCGCCGGAATTGTTTCTTAAGCGTTTGGTGGTAGGCGGTTTCGAGCGCGTCTTCGAGTTGAATCGAAACTTCAGGAACGAAGGTCTGTCTACGCGACATAATCCTGAATTTACGATGTTAGAGTTCTATCAAGCCTATGCGCGTTATCAGGATCTAATGGACCTGACGGAAGACTTGTTCCGGAAGATTGCAGTTGATATCAACGGCAGCACCAAGGTTAGTTTTCAGGGATCGGAATACGATTTCGCAGAACCTTTTGCGCGACTCTCCGTGACCGATTCAATTAAAAAATATTGTGCAGTTACCGATGACTCTGTCTTCGCCTCGACTGAATCTGTCACGGCTCTTGCTAACAGCCTTGATGTGCATTTCGATGAGAACTGGCCGCGGGGTAAGATATTGATGGAGATATTCGATCAGAAGGTAGAGGCTGAGCTTGATCAGCCTACCTTTATTACGGAATATCCTATTGAGGTCTCACCACTTGCTCGATGCAATGAGGAGAACCCTGAGATTACAGATCGGTTCGAATTGATTATCGGCGGCAGAGAGTTAGCCAATGGTTTCTCTGAGCTCAACGATCCTGAAGATCAGGCGGAGCGCTTTAAGGAGCAGGTGGCACAGAAAGATTCCGGCGATAGTGAGGCCATGCATTTTGATCACGACTATGTGACGGCTCTAGAATACGGTATGCCACCTACCGCTGGTGAAGGCATAGGTATTGACCGTTTAGTTATGTTGTTCACCGACTCTGCTTCTATTAAGGATGTGTTGCTGTTTCCACACCTGCGTCAGCAATAAGATCCTGCCTAGTCGGATTGTTACTAGCGAAAGGTTAAAGATAAGTGCGTCAGACTAAGTCCGGATCCCGCGAGATACAGCTGGAGAGCTCCTGGAGAGCAAAGCTGCAGGACGATTTCAATTCTAGCTACATGGCTGAGCTGCGCGATTTTTTGCGTGAGCAGAACGCATTAGGCAAGACTATATATCCTGCCTCAAATGAGGTTTTCGCTGCACTTAATGCGACGCCATTCGATGCAGTAAAGGTCGTTATACTAGGACAAGATCCTTATCACGGGCCTGGGCAGGCGCACGGGCTCTGTTTCTCTGTTAAACAAGATGTCCGGGTGCCACCTTCTTTGCGCAATATCTACAAAGAGCTGTCTGCTGATATAGATTTCGTGCCCCCAAAGCATGGCTGCCTCACTGAGTGGGCACAGCAGGGAGTGTTACTTCTCAACTCCGTGCTAACAGTTGAGGCGAGTCTTGCCGCATCACATCAGGGCAGGGGTTGGGAAAGGTTTACCGATAGCGTGGTGAACCACCTTAATGCTGAGGCAAACAACATCGTTTTTATTCTATGGGGAAACTATGCCCAGAAGAAGGGTGCGATGATCGATAAGGCGCGTCATCTTGTTCTACAATCACCTCATCCCTCGCCGTTGTCCGCGAGTCGAGGTTTTTTTGGTAACCATCATTTTTCTAAGAGCAATGAATACCTATTGGCACATAATAAGACGGCAATAGACTGGCAGTTATCCAGTTAATGTCCGTTACAAAATTAAAATCAGGATCGAATTATGAGTGATAATTGCATCATCGTAGGCGCGAGCCATGCTGGAGTTTCTCTTGCACTGCAGCTTCGTAAGGAAGGTTGGACGGCTCCGATCAAGCTAATCGGTGAAGAATCTGAGCTGCCTTATCATCGCCCTCCGTTGTCGAAGGAGCACCTGGCAGGAAAGAAAGATTTAGATGCCATGCAGCTGCGCCCCGCGAAGTTATACGCAGACAATGACATCGATCTGCTGCTATCCACCCGAGTAAGCAATATTGATGTTCAAGCGCGAGAGGTCCAGCTGGATAGCGGTGAGACTTTAGGCTATCAAAAGCTAGCATTGTGTACCGGTGCGAGTGTGCGCGAATTCATTCCCGCTAGCGGTATGAAAAACGTATTCTATATTCGTAAGGCGGCGGATATTGCCCAACTTGCGCCCCATGTTAAGAAGGGGCGTCGCGCAGTTGTTATTGGCGGCGGTTACATCGGCTTGGAGGCAGCTGCGGTATTGGTGCAACAAGGCGTTGATGTGTCGGTATTAGAGATGTCCGAGCGCATTTTGCAAAGAGTCACAAGTCCGGAAATGTCGAGCTATATGCAGCGTCTACATGAGTCTCATGGCGTAGAGATTTGTACCGGAGTCGAGGTTAGTTCGATACGGGAAGAGGGGCAGGAGAAACTCATTGAGTGTGCCGACGGAACAGAGTTTAGAGCAGACTTCCTAATTGTTGGTATAGGCGTAATAGCAAATACAGCTCTGGCCTTGAATGCTGGAATCGAGGGCGAGGCTGGTATACAAGTGGATGAGTATTGCCGGACCAGTGATGAGCATGTGTATGCTGCCGGCGACTGTACTGTGCATCCAAGTTTAATCTACCAGCGGCAATTACGCTTAGAGTCGGTTCAGAATGCGAATGATCAGGGGCGCGTTGCGGCTGCCAATATGTGCGGGAGAGAGCAGGTGTATGATGCTGTGCCTTGGTTTTGGTCGGATCAATACACTATTAAGTTACAGATGGTCGGCCTCAATAATGATTATGATCAAGTTGTAATGAGGGGTTCGACTGACGGTGGAGTCGATGCTAGCTTCGCCTTGTTCTATTTAAAGGAAGGTGTGCTGATTGCTGCGGATTGTGTGGCTCGACCCAAGGAATTCATGATTAGCAAGAGGCTGATAAAAGAGAAGGCACAGCTAGCTGCAGAGCTGCTGCAGAACGAAGAGATAGAACCTATAAATTTCGCTGCTAGCTAAACTTTCAGTCTCCTGTGTATTCACAGCCGCTGGTGCAGGTTTCGCGGATTTGGATAGACGACAATTCAGTGAGCTGTGGTTGCAGCTCATTCCAGATCCAGCGTGCTAGCACTTCGCTCGTTGGATTCTCTAGACCCGGAATTTCATTCAGGTAGTAATGATCCAGTCGCTCCAATATCGGCTTGAATGCATCGGAAATCTTCGAGAAATCCATTACCCAGCCGCTTTCGGTGCCAACAGGCCCTTCGACTTCAATCTTAACGAGGAAGGAATGGCCATGAAGGCGAGCGCATTTGTGATCCTCAGGTACGTTGGGGAGCCTGTGGGCTGCTTCGAAGCGGAATTCTTTGAATATTTTCATAACAGGGTGCTCGTGCTTGGCCATTACTGGGCCTGAAGCTGATTAGGATTGGCGCAACATACTATCTCGTCCGTTTTATGTATAGGCCCTTTGGCATATAATCATTCAATCCCGCAGTGAATCCTATCGGATCAGGCGCACTATGAACCTCTCATCTCGGCTACAGCCCATTCGCCGCTTTTTCTCCGAAGGAAAGAGGCTGCCTATCTATCTGGGCATTTTTAGCACCTGCTTTGTCCTATGGTTACAGCTTAATCCGCCTACGGTCGTTGCTAATTTTATCGAACGTCTCGAATTTCTGGTCTACGATCAGCGGCTCAGTATCATGCCAAAACATGTCAAGTCGGCTAATAACAAGATCGTTATTGTCGATCTCGATGAACGTTCCTTGCAGGCAGAAGGGCAATACCCCTGGAATCGAATTAAGGTTGGTCAGTTAACGGAAAAGCTGCGTGATAATGGCGTGCTTGTGGCTGGCTTCGATATTACTTTTCCTGAGCCAGATCGCAGTATCCGAGATCTGTTGCAGACGGTCGATCTCTCGCAATTTGATTCGAGTTTTAATGAGACTTTGACTCAAATTGAGCCGCAGATTAATGCCGACCAATATTTTGCTAATGCGATGCAAAGTGGAATCGATGTAGTTCTAGCGATTAATTTCACCACACAGTCCACTGCAGCCTACAACGAACTGCCCAAGTCGATCGTCGATATTGGGGCTGAATTGGCAGAAGACGTTACCGTTTCTGATATGACCGGTTACACCGGCAATATAGAGGTTCTACAGTCAGCGGCTTTTGGTAGCGGCAGCATGAATCAGGTGCCGGATTCGGATGGTGTGGTACGCCGTGTTCCGCTGCTGATGCGCTACGGTTCTGATTTATTTCCTACGCTCTCTTTAGAGATGATTCGCGTTTATAACTTTGCCGAAAGCTACGAGCTAATCACGGAAAACTATGGTGAGCTAGAGGTGGTGCGTGGCGTTGGCGTCGGCGTCGAGGCTGGTAGGTTCGAAATACCAACGGACGGATTTGCAAAAGTCATTGTGCCGTATATTGGTCCGTCATCGGAATTCGACGACAGTTCATTCCCCTATATCTCGGCCACGGATGTGCTCAGAGACAATCTGAGTGAAGAGGAGAAAAGCCAGCTGCAGAATAGTCTTGTACTGGTTGGCACGAGTGCGCCTGGGCTAGGTGATATTCGGGCGATGCCGCTGGATATTGTGTATCCCGGGGTAGAGGTGCACGCGAATATGTTGAACGCGCTTTTGGATTCGGTTGCCACGGTGGAGGTGGATTCCGGTGAGGCTTCAACTGAGTCGGTTTTCTCAGGCTTCACTCCGGCTACTAATATCTATTTTCCTTATCGACCGGATTGGACAAGCGGGGCTCTATTTGTAGTTATTACCGCTTTGGGTTTGCTTATGTCGATGGTATTTCCAATCATGGGCGCGGCAACCATGGCGGTAACAGGTAGCGTATTGCTCACCGCTACTGTATGGGGGAATTTTCAGATGTGGGATATCTACAAGTTGGATTTTCCACTGGTTCTATTATTACTCTTGATCTTACTCGTTACGATGACCAATCTGATTTACGGATTCCTGAGTGAAAGTCAGACACGTAAGACGATCAAAGGAATGTTTGATCAGTACGTGCCGCCGGCTCATATTGATTCGATGTTGGACGATCCAGAAAATTATAGTTTTGAGGGAGAGAGTAAGGACATGAGTGTTCTTTTTTGTGATATTCGAGATTTCACCACGATTTCCGAAGCATTGAGCGCCACCGAACTAAAGAAATTAATGAACGATTTCTTCACCCCGATCACGAAGATTATTTTTGAGAACAATGGCACTATTGATAAATATGTAGGCGACATGGTGATGGCCTTTTGGGGGGCGCCTCTGGAGGATCTTAAGCATAGGGAAAATTCCATCAAAGCTGCTCTGTTAATGTTAGAGAAAGTAGAGGAGCTGCGACCGATATTCATAGAAAGAGGTTATCCAGAAGTCGCGATCGGCATTGGCGTTAATTCTGGCATGATGAATGTGGGAGACATGGGATCGATTTATCGCCGCTCGTACACAGTGTTGGGTGATGCGGTAAACCTGAGTTCGAGGCTCGAGGGGCTCACGAAATTCTACGGTATAAAGCTGCTAGTGGGAGAGGCCGCAACACAGGGTTTAGATGGCTTCCTGTTTCGACACATCGATAGGGTTAAGGTAAAAGGGAAGATCAAGGCGGTTGATTGCTACGAGCCTATTTGTGAATTAAATAAAGCTGATGACGAGCTTACCCAGAGGGTGTCGGATTATCACAAGGCACTGGATTTCTATTTTTCCCAAGACTGGGGCGGTGCCGAGAGCCTTTTCAAGGCCTTGCAGCAGAACGAGCCAGAAACCCTGTTATATAAGGTATATTTAGAGCGAATCGAGACCTTAAAGGAAAAGGTTTTACCCGAAGATTGGGACGGGGCCTTTACACATACCAGTAAGTAGGGAAATAGTAATTTTTTTTGCACTAGTTTGCCTCTGAGAGCGCCGTCGTTGTTGACATGTCGGTCTAAGTCGGTAAAATGCGCCTCTCTCTGTGCTATGGGTGATTAGCTCAGTTGGGAGAGCGTCGCCCTTACAAGGCGAATGTCGGGGGTTCAAATCCCTCATCACCCACCACATAGTAAGAAGATTGCTGCGGACCGGTAGTTCAGCTGGTTAGAATGCCGGCCTGTCACGCCGGAGGTCGCGAGTTCGAGTCTCGTCCGGTCCGCCATTTTTCTCGTAAGATCCTCCTCAAATTCCATTCTTAATTTGTACTACCTATGCCAGTAGATATTTCTATTAGCAAACCATCTACCGAGCCACTGCACTGCGGATTATTAGAACGCACAGGCGTGTCTTTGAATGTTCTGCGTCTCGATAAGTGTCATCCGCTGCTGTCGGGTAACAAGTGGTACAAGTTGAAATACAACCTGCTTGAATTTCAAGAGCAAGCTGAGCTGCCAATTCTCAGCTTTGGCGGGGCCTATTCTAATCATCTTCACGCGTTAGCGGCTGCTGGGAAGTTATTGGGTATGCGCACTATTGGCGTCGTGCGAGGAGAGATGCCAGAGCCACTGAACCCGGTTCTTGCGTTTGCCAAGCAGCAGGGGATGACTCTGGTGTCAATCAGTCGCAGCGACTATCGGCGAAAGCAGGATGCAGATTTTTTACAGGAACTGCATGCTAGTTTCGGTGACTTTCACTTACTGCCTGAGGGGGGAAGTAATTCCTTGGCGATCAAGGGCTGCGAAGAGATCGCCTCCTTGCTGAAATGGCAGGATAGCGCTGCAAACCGCTTGGTTGCGCTGTGCTGTGGCACCGGCACCACGATGGCAGGTTTGCTGAGCGGTTTGTCGAAGGTCGAGGCTGGTAGCGCTCCTGAGGTGCTGGGAGTTAGTGTCTTGAGGGGGGATGGTTATCTGCAATCTGAAATTTCAAGTCAATTACAGGCCTGTGGCTGCTACGACACCGCTGATTGGCGCGTAGATGATGCTTATCATTGTGGCGGTTATGCGCGCAGCAATCCTGCCTTAAAGTCATTCTTGAGTGAATTCGCTACTTTCTCCGATCTGCCCCTTGAGCCGGTCTACACAGGCAAGCTGTTCTACGCTCTGTTTGATTTGATAGAGAGTAAGGTTATCCCTTCGGGGACTGAAATAGTGGCGATACACAGCGGCGGAATTCATAACTAAAGTTAATAAAAACAAATAGATAATTCTCTTATTGAATGTATGATGCTAATAAAGTGCGGCTGCCTAGGCGCGACTCACTGATAGCATTACGCAGTGCTAGCCGCTAAACTAATGGTCTCTTAGGATGCGTGCAAAGCCTCGCGATCAAACTGACTAAGGAGAGAATCGGTTAAGCAATACCACTAGCCGCTAACTAATCGTCGCCATGTTTCTATTACTAGCAATCAAGCAAGCCTTATTTAGGCGGGGGTTAAGCCGGATCCTCGCTATGCTTTCCTTGTTGTGGCTGGTTCCAGTATATGGGCAACAAGCTTTCATCTACCCCATTCAACAGCTCGACAATCAGCAAGAGCCTCCAACCTATGCGGAAATCTCGCAGCAGATAGCGCTCGACAGTGCTCAATTGGACGGCATTCACCTAGGCGCCTCTTTGAGTGTACAAATCTCCGACAGCCGGCAGATACAATTACAGGTTGTGATGTTGGATAGCTATGTGAATGGCGATCGGGTAATCGGGGCAGAAGGGCGCCAAGACGACAGATCGTTTTCACTCACTCTTACTCGGGGGCAGCGCAGCCTGTTCGGACACCTTAGTAGTAATGACGAGATTTTCCAGCTGTACGCGATCGCGAATGCGGAAAGCGCGCATTACCAGGGCTGGATCTACAAACCTGGGAGCCTAGTCGATATCGAACAGGATTTTCAGAACGATTACATCATTATCGATAAAGCCGGTAACGCCGAGACGCTACAGATGCCTCAGGCAGAAATAATTTCCGTTCTTCCTATGCAGATTGATGCGCTGCGCTCGCAATTACCCTCCGCGGAAGTAGGGACTGACGAGGCTGCGGTGAGCACGCCGGAAATAGATTCCGGTAACTTCCGCGTTGCTCAGAATTTTGCCAGCGACAGTGTATTGCTTGGCAACAGGATTGATGTAAACCTCGAGTTTGAGAACATAAGCAATCAATCCCATAGCAATTTATATATGGAAGTTTTTTTCGTTCTCGAAAACAGCGAATTAGTTGCAGCTCCTGCTGAGTGCCGTGAGCAGTTGAGCCTTTCTTTGCAGAAAACTATCTATTGTGAGCTGGGGAACTTTGAGCCCGGAGAGAAAAAATCCTTTAGCTATAGTGTCACAACCGATGACCGAGCTAAGCCTAGGGTAGTCAGCTCCGTGATCATGGGCAATCTGCGAATCGACGGCTTTGTTAATGTGGTGGAAGATATTCGAGTGGACAGCGACGGTGATGGCATTAGTGACTTCAATGAGATGCTGCTATCGACCGACGCTACGAATCCTAGTTCGGTAGACAATAGTAACTCTGTGATCGATGTGCTCACTCTTTATACCCCGGGAGCTGCTGCGATATATCCCTATGGTGTCCAGACTCGTATTAACCAATTGATTAGCGTTGCCAATCAGGTTTATGCCGATAGCGGCGTCAAAATCACATTGCGTCCGGTCTATCACGGTCTAGTTGATTATAACGACAACGATGATATGGATACGGCCCTCAATCACCTCATTGCCAAGACAGATGGTGCGTTTAGCGATATAGACGATCTAAGGAGAATTTACGGAGCTGATCTGGTTATGCTGTTTAGGCCAACGCAAGCCGGTGAGGGACGTTGTGGTTTGGCGCCGGTAGGTGGGTTTGGCACTAATGGAGACTTTAGTAGTGTCGCTGAGCGAAACACAGCCTATTCCCATATTGCTGTGGATTGCCCTGTCGACTTAGTTGTTGCTCATGAACTAGGACATAACATGGGTCTAAGCCATTCACATCTCGAAGATGGTAGCGGTGGTACCTTCAATTTTTCAACGGGTTATGGAGTCGAGGGTCAATTTGTTACGGTAATGGCTTATCCAGGCGCGTTCAACACGAACACGCGCGTATCACTCTTCTCCAATCCGCTTCAAGGCTGTCTCGGATTCGATTGTGGTGTCGATTCTGAGCATGAATTTGGCGCCGATGCAGTGCGTTCTCTAAACCTTGTTCGGCACCAGATTGCGAATTACTTTCCCTCACAAGTTCCCGAATTGCCTAGTGCCGCTATCTCCACGCTTTCAGGAGAAGCAAGTACTGCTAATATATCTATCGCAGCGAGTCGTGATGGTGGCTTATCCTTTACAAGGAATGTGGCTGCAAATGATTCGGTAAGCCTAGAAGCGCAGGTGCAGATTGATGAGCGGCACGTCGGTCAGCCAGGTGGCATCTATTTGCTGATTGGGTTCGAAGGCCAAGGGCTTTTCCAGTTAAATAAATTGGCAGAATTGGAAGAGTGGGATAACACTGCAGAAGGATTGATTGCGTTCAACGGTAATCGTTCACTGCGCAAGCTTGAGCATCTTACGATTTTCGATGGTTTTCGATTCGGTCAAGCATTCTCGAATCAAAAATTAGTGGTGTACGTTGCGTATTGGGCGGAGAGTAGTGGCGAGCTGGTGTACACTGGGGAACCTTACCTGCTTAGTATTGAATAGCTCCTGATTCTATCGAGCTATTAATTACTCTCTTCTTTGTTCAGGTTTTCTGCTTAGGCTTTGTAGTAATCTCGATACCAGTCGATGAAGCGCGCAATGCCAGTCGCAATCTTAGTTTCCGGCTTGTAGCCGACATAGTCTGCCAGTGCCGTCACATCGGCGCTAGTCTCCGGTACGTCTCCTGCCTGCATAGGCAAGAAGTTTTTCAGCGAGCTCTTCCCTACGCAGTCTTCAATGGTTTCTATATAGCGCATGAGCTCCACGGGATTGCCGCCGCCAATATTGAAAATTCGGTAAGGGACATTGCTTATAGCCGGGTCCGGACTCTCTGAATCAAACGCATTGCTTGGAGTAGCGACCTTGTCGATCGTGCGGACTACGCCCTCTACGATGTCGTCGATATAAGTGAAGTCTCGTTTGTGATTTCCATTATTGAATACGTCGATTGGCTTACCCGCGAGTATCGCCTTAGTAAACAAGTACAAGGCCATATCTGGGCGACCCCAAGGACCGTAGACTGTAAAGAATCGGAGGCCGGTAGTAGGAAGTGAAAAAAGATGGCTATAAGTATGGGCGAATAGTTCGTTGGCCTTTTTACTTGCCGCATAAAGGCTAACAGGGTGGTCTACACTGCTGTGTACCGAAAAGGGTAGCGCTGTATTGTTGCCGTAGACGGAACTGCTGGAAGCGTAGACGAGATGTTCTACTGTGTTGTGCCGGCAACCTTCGAGGATGTTTACGAAACCCTCAAGGTTCGCGCTCACATAGGCTTGCGGGTTCTTAAGGGAATAGCGAACTCCAGCCTGCGCCGCTAGATTAACTACTCGTTGAGGTTGCTGTTCCTTGAATATGGAGGCAATGGCTTCAGCGTCTTCGAGGTCTTTTTTGAAATTTATAAAGTTCTCGTGATTTTCGAGCCGAGCAAGTCGGGCCTTCTTCAATTCTACATCGTAGTAGTCGTTTAGATTGTCTACGCCTATGACTTCATCGCCGCGTTCGAGAAGTCGTAGGGATAGTGCGTGTCCAATAAAACCAGCGCTACCAGTTACGAGTATTTTCAATTTATAGTGTCCATCTGATTTAGTTTTCTAGAGGCTGCCATCTACTTCTTCTGATTCGAAAATGTGTTTGACATCAAATATTACTGATTTCTCTTTCGCGAAACAGCGTATCCCTGCCGCGCTGAGATCTCTGAATTGGTCGTGTGCTACAGCAATAATAACAGCGTCATAACAATTTTCTTCTGGATTGTCGATAAGCAGTTTGGATGATTCAGGATTTACCCAGGGATCGAATACGTCGATGTTGCAATGGTAAGACTGCAAAATTCCAATAATATCTACTACCCGTGTATTTCGAGTATCCGAGCAGTTTTCTTTGAAGGCTAGCCCTAATACTAAAATCCTGGAATCGATTACGTGAATTCGTTTCGAAAGCATTAGCTTTATGACGCGCTCAGCCACATAGGCACCCATTGAATCATTGATTCGCCGTCCTGCGAGAATCACTTCGGGGTGGTAACCAACCTGCTGTGCTTTATAGGTAAGGTAATACGGATCCACGCCGATGCAGTGGCCGCCTACAAGCCCGGGAGAGAAAGGCAAGAAGTTCCACTTGCTGCCTGCGGCGTTCAATACTTCCTGAGTATCTATGTCTAACCTGTCGAATAGGATTGCTAGCTCATTAACTAGTGCAATGTTTAGATCACGTTGCGTATTTTCAATAACCTTGGCCGCCTCAGCTACCTTGATGCTGCTTGTTAGGTGCGTACCTGCCTCGATGATGCTTTTGTAGAGCTGGTCAACCGTTTGAGCCGCTTCCGGTGTCGAGCCAGAAGTTACTTTAACGATGTTGGTGAGGGAGTGTTTGCTGTCTCCGGGATTGATGCGTTCAGGGCTATATCCAACATAGAAATCCGTGTTGTAAGCCAAGCCAGATGTTTCACTGAGTAGCGGTACACATTCCTCTTCGGTCGCGCCTGGATAAACCGTAGATTCGAATATAACGGTGTTACCTTTTTTGAGGTTGGCGGCGACCATGCGTATTGCCTGTTTAACGGGTTCCAAGTCTGGTTGGTTCTGCTGGTCGACAGGTGTTGGGGCGGTGATTATGAAAAAGTCGCAGCCAGCGAGACAGTTTTTATCATCGCTGTATTCGATAGTAAGCGCTTCCTTGAGCTGATCGCCCGTCAATTCATTATTACTATCGACGCCCTTTTTAATCTCCGCGATCCGTTGTGAATTGATGTCGAAGCCTACGGTAGGGTAGATTTTACCGAAGGCGTGGGCGAGGGGTAAGCCAACATAGCCAAGACCAAGAATGGCTATGCGTGAGTTCTTACTGAGTGAGCTGCTTGTCGTGCTAGAGGCCATGAGCGCTGAAATACCCATCATTATTTGTGCGAAGCTGGATTCTACTCGATATGAGGATGACTTTGCGACCAGGATATAGCAGTTATCGAGCCAAGGATGTGGTGATTTGAGAGTGATTCGCTGTGATATACTGGCGCGCTCGTAGGATGGGTGGGGCAGTGTAGAAGCGCTGTAAAGCCTTGAAGCAAATAGCATAGGGTTTAGTGATGGCAGAATTCAACAACATAGGGCTCGTGGGGCGACCTAGCCATGCCGGAGTGGTGGATACGCTGCGTCGGCTGTTGGATTTTTTGAGTGCTAAAGAGCTTACAGTTTTTGTGGACGATCTGACGGCAGAGCTTGTTAGCGGTCATGGGCAAAAGCAATGCAAGCGGGCAGAACTGTCCAAGTTTTGTGATCTAGTGATAGTGGTTGGCGGCGATGGCAGTATGCTAAACGTGGCTAAATTTGTGGCATCCGATCAGGTGCCAGTGATTGGTATAAACCGCGGCCGGCTAGGCTTTCTTACCGATATTCTTCCTGATGAATTGGAAGAGGGCATCGCTGCAGTTTTAGATGGTAGTTACAGTGTCGACTCTAGATTCTTGCTAGACGTAGCGGCGCGGCCGAACTCATCGGATAGCTCTGAAGATCAGCACCTCGGATCTGCCCTGAATGACGTGGTCCTGCATCCTGGCAAGGCTGCGCAGATGATAAAGTTCGAGCTCTTTATTGACGGTAAGTTTGTCTACAGTCAGGAATCCGATGGTCTTATCGTTGCAACCCCCACTGGATCTACGGCTTATGCGCTTTCTGCTGGCGGGCCTATCATGCATCCGGGGCTGAATGCCGTTGTGTTGGTGCCTATGTATCCGCACTCACTGGGTAACCGTCCGATAGTAGTAGATGGCGATAGCGAGATCCGGATTGTGGTTTCTTCCAAAGAGAGCCTCGAGCCGCAGGTTAGTTGTGATGGCCAAGTGTTATATACCGCTCAAGCAGGTGATGAGCTTATAGTGCGTAAGAAAGATGTACCCTTGAAGCTCATTCATCCGCCGGAGCACACCTTCTATCAGGCTTGTCGCAGTAAGTTAGGCTGGGGCAGTCGTTTGGTCAGGGATGATGATTAGAGCGGCAAGCTTGCCCATAGAAGTTAATTTGTTGCGCTTTAGTCGATTCATGCAGGCTCAGGGTATCGCTCATCGTATTAATGAGGAATCTGGCCAGCAGGTGATCTGGGTTGAAGGTGAGCAACAGGCGACTCTGGTTCGTGACACTCTGGCGAGCTGGCCTTTCGATGAAGATGCCTCTCTAGACGAACATTCTGCTTCCAAATCGCAGCCTCTATTCAGCCCGGCTGCATTGATTCGTAAACTCATTTTGGCATTCCTCCGTGCTCCGGTAAGTTTTAGCCTAATTTTGGCGTGCTTATTAGTTGCCTTGTTTAGTTATCTTGGTACACAGCCGCAACGTGTGGCGATTCTGTTCTATCCGGTGCTGGATAATTCAGGGTTGCTCCCCCTGTTGGCAAGTATAGATAGCCCGGCGGAAATACTGCGCAGTTTGAGTCCTATGCTGCTGCATTTCGGAGAGCTGCACTTAGTCTTTAATATGATGTGGCTGTGGTATTTTGGGCGTCAATTAGAGGGTGCGCAACCGCGCTGGCTATTTGTCCTGCTGATAGTGTTTTGTTCATTTGTTGGAAATACCGCACAATATTTGTCTAGTGGATACAGCAATTTCGGAGGCATGTCCGGCGTTGTCTATGGTTTGGTTGGTTATACCTGGGTCGTGCATACATTTATGCCGCGCAGTAATTTGCTTATTAATAGCAAGATGTTTGTGGTGTTTGTTATCGCACTGATCGCAATGGAAGTAGTTGCCTCATCTTGGATAGCGAGTGCGGCGCACCTTGGGGGCTTAGTGGCTGGCCTGATAGTAGGTGTGGGGGCAGTGGGTATATATCGGTTCCTGCTCGGCCGTGGTGCAATTGGCAGCTAAGCTGGGAAAGTTTGAGTATTCGAACTTGGATGAAAAATTTACTAAGAGGTTGGATGGAATGTCTGATAGCAAGCAACAAGGTTTCGAAGAGCTTTTCATGCACAGGCCAGAATCTGTAGAGCAGTTAATAGATGGAATGAATTCCGATGTCTACGACTCTTTGAAGCTTGCTGTAGAGCTTGGCAAATGGGGTGATGGAGTCCGTCTCAATCCGCAGCAGATTGATTTCTGTATGCAGATGATCATATTGTATGAAGCGAAACATCTGTCGGAGCAAGATAGAGTGGGATTCGATCTTTCCGCTAGCTGCAAGAGTAAAGCCGCTCCAGAACAAGCGCAGACTATTTCCATAATAGAGAATACTGACTCCGACAATTCAGCAGGGAGCGAAGCATGAAGAACATAGGGCAGGGAACGCTAAGAAAGATGCATACCCGGCTTGCGCAGCCCGTAGAATATCAGCTGCGTCTAGGTGACGAGGAGATTCCACTTAATCCGTTCCTGGAAAAGAAAATCAGTTTGCAGTACAGCGGGCTCATCAATTGTGTGAATTGCGGCCGGAAAACAAACAAGAGTTTCAATTCAGGCTACTGCTATCCTTGTTTTCAAAAACTGGCCGAGTGCGATTCCTGCATCATTCATCCGGAGAGGTGTCACTTCGATCAGGGTACTTGTCGTGACCCTGCCTGGGGTGAGCGCTTTTGCTTGCAGGACCACATCGTCTATCTGGCGAATTCGTCTGGGCTTAAGGTGGGCATAACGCGGGGCACACAAGTCCCTACGCGCTGGATCGATCAGGGGGCGACTCAAGCGCTCGCAATTATTCGAGTTCGCACCAGACTGCAGTCCGGTGCAGTGGAGGTTATGTTTAAACAATTTGTCGCCGACAAGACTAACTGGCGAGACATGCTCAAGGGCGAGGCCGCGCCATTAGATATGCACGCCGAGGCGAAGCGCTTAGTTGCCCAGTGTCAGCCAGATTTGAAAGAGCTTGAAGACAAATTTGGGTTCTTCGCAATCAGCGTTCTGAATGGCGTCGACGTGGTATCGATTGATTATCCAGTTGTGAGTTATCCGGAGAAAGTAACGTCTCTCAACTTCGACAAGACTCCGATAGTGGAAGGGACCTTGTTAGGCATTAAAGGGCAATATTTGATCCTGGATTCCGGCGTAATTAATATGCGCCGCTTTGCGGGCTATGAAGTCGCGCTTCACAGTTAAATGTAAGTTAGTGCCCAGTGACTTCAATCTGGGTGTATTTTTATTAACAGCTAAACAGACAGAGTACTAGATTATGAAAAACCCATCGGCCAGAACTACCTATTTGAAGGACTATAGGCCGCCAGCATTTACCATCGAAACGACAGATCTGCATTTTGATCTCTATGAGGATCATGCGACAGTTGTCTCAAAGCTACTGTTTAAATGTAGCGATGGTGCCGACTCCAATAGCTTGCAGTTACGCGGGCAGCTGCTGCAGCTAGAAAAAGTCTTGATTAATGGTCAGCTACTTAAAGATGGGCAGTACATAAAAGACGATGAAGGCCTAACTATTCCCGATTTGGATTCATTGCTCGGGACGTCATTTAAAGAATTTCAGTTTGAATGTCACACAAGAATCGAGCCGCAAAATAACACTGCTCTGGAGGGCCTGTATAAGTCGAAGAAGATGTTCTGCACGCAGTGTGAGGCAGAAGGCTTTCGTCGCATCACTTATTATCTAGACCGCCCCGATGTCATGTCTATATTCACCACCACGGTAACGGCGGAAAAAGCCAAGTATCCGATATTGCTTTCCAACGGAAATAATATTGCGAGTGGCGTGGTTGATGGAGCGCCCGAAAGGCACTGGGTAACTTGGGAAGATCCATTTAAGAAGCCGAGCTACCTGTTTGCTCTGGTGGCGGGAGACCTCGTAAGCCTTGATGATACATTTGTCACTTGCAGCGATCGAGAGATTGAGCTGCGGATTTTCGTCGAAGAAAAGGACATCGATAAATGTGATCACGCCATGCTATCGCTGAAAAACTCCATGCGTTGGGATGAGAAGGTCTATGGCCGAGAATATGATCTCGATATATTCATGATCGTCGCCGTCGATGACTTCAACATGGGCGCGATGGAAAACAAAGGCCTGAATGTATTTAACACCTCCTGTGTACTTGCCAGCCCCAAGACCACTACGGATTTTTCCTTTCAACGTGTGGAAGCGGTTGTAGCTCATGAATATTTTCACAATTGGTCTGGCAATCGAGTAACTTGCAGAGATTGGTTTCAGTTAAGCCTTAAAGAAGGTTTTACGGTCTATCGTGATTCTGAATTTTCCGCGGACATGGGCTCGCGCACGGTGAAGAGAGTCGAGGACGTTTCATTCTTGCAGACTGTGCAGTTTGCTGAAGATGGCGGTCCTATGGCACATTCGGTGCGACCTGATTCTTATATGGAAATTTCGAATTTCTACACCGTTACTATTTATGAGAAGGGTGCAGAGGTTGTTCGCATGATCGCCTTGTTGCTCGGGCCTGAGAAGTTTAGAGCGGGTAGTGATTTATACTTTGAAAGGCATGATGGTCAGGCTGTAACGACAGAGGATTTTGTGAAGGCCATGGAAGATGCAAGTGGCATCGACCTAGGTCAGTTTCGAAACTGGTACTACCAAGCAGGCACACCTGTTGTCTCTGTTCGAAGTGAGTTCGACGCCGCTAATAAGCGTTACATTCTGCATGTTAGCCAGTCCTGCCCGGATACTCCGGGGCAATCAAACAAGAAACCTTTAACAGTGCCGTTGCGATTAGGTCTGCTGGCCAGCGATGGTAAAGACTTGCCGTTGAAGCTGCTCGGTGATGATGCGTCGACAGACGAAACTGATAGGGTCTTATCCCTAGTTGATAAAGAGCAGCAATTCGTCTTCGAGGGCATAGAGTCTGAGCCAATACCCTCTTTGTTGCGCGGCTTTAGCGCGCCGGTGAAGCTGCGTTATGAGTATTCTCGCGCTGAGCTATTATTTCTTATGGTCAACGATAGCGATGGCTTCAACCGTTGGAATGCTTCTCAGTTGCTTACCATTGGATTGATAGATGAGCTGCAGGCTGATTTGGTGGCGGGTAAGGATTTAACCCTTCCGCAAAGCCTAGTAGACGCTTATGCCGGCGTACTCGAGTCGACCTTGTCTGATCCTAGTGTAGATAAAGCCATGGTGGCGCAGCTGCTTACGCTTCCGACAGTTGGTTCTTTGATTGAGAGAGCCGAGGTTGCCGATGTCGAAAGCATTCATCATGTGCGTGAATTTTTGTTGAATGGACTCGCCGATAAATTCTATGGAATGTTCCTCGACGTTTATACAGCTAACACCAGTGATGCCGCGTATGCGGCGGACGCTGAATCGATAGCCAGAAGGTCGCTTAAGAATCTAGCGCTGTCCTACCTGATGCGAGCTGACAAGGATGAGGCGGTTGCCTTGGCGAATGAGCAGTTTGTTCAGGCTAGCAATATGACTGACCAGCTGTCGGGCCTACGTTGCCTCGTCAATAGCGGGGCAGAGGCCGCAGTCGACTTAAAGCGCAATGCGCTAAATAGTTTCTATAATCAGTGGAGTCATGAGCCGCTGGTAGTTGATCAATGGTTTATCGCGCAGGCGGTGTGTCAGCTTCCTGGAAGTTTAGCTCAGGTTAAGCAATTGCTTGAGCACAAGGACTTCGATATTCGTAATCCCAATAAGGTGCGTTCCTTGATTGGAGCATTCTGCAGCCAGAATCATGTAGGATTTCATGATGTCAGTGGCGAGGGTTATGAATTCTTGGCGGATCAAGTTTTGATTCTCGATAAGCTGAACCCACAAATAGCCTCTAGGCTCCTAACACCTCTAACACGGTGGCGGAAGTTTAGTGCTCAGCGTCAAGGTTTAATGCAGGTGCAGCTACAGCGCATCAAGGCGCAAGAAGAGTTATCGAAAGACTTGTTCGAAGTCGTAGAGAAGAGCACGATCTAATTCCCGCTTATAGAGGCGATAGAGCTGGAAGAAATAGTGAAGCAATAAAAAAGGTGGCCTAGGCCACCTTTTTTATTCAGTCGAAGTTTGCGTTTTTTAGGCGACTTCTTGCACGTTAGTAACAGGAATATTCTTCGCCCGTTCAGCAGCTTCCATAAAGTCAGCAATTTCATGGAAGTTCAGATAGCGGTAGATGCTATCGGCCATGGTATTGATGTTGCTCATAAAGCTCATGTACTCATCCATAGTGGGGATTTTGCCTAGAGCCGAGCAGACGGCTGCTAACTCTGAAGATGAGAGGTAAACGTTTGCTCCCTGACCGAGTCGGTTAGGAAAGTTTCTAGTAGAAGTCGATACTACCGTTGAGTTAGGAGCAACTCGCGCTTGGTTACCCATGCATAACGAGCAACCTGGCATTTCGGTTCTAGCACCCGATACGCCGAATACATTGTAGATGCCTTCTTCGCTGAGTTGATGTTCATCCATCTTCGTAGGCGGTGCGATCCAAAGCTTTGTAGGAAGTCCGCCTTCGACCTGCTTCAGAACTTCGGCAGCTGCCCGGAAGTGGCCGATGTTGGTCATGCAAGATCCGATGAAGACTTCGTCTATCTTCGTGCCTTGCACGTCGGAAAGTGTCTTCACATCGTCTGGATCATTAGGGCAGGCCAGCAAGGGTTCAGTAATTTCATTCAGGTCGATCTCAATTACCTTGTGGTATTCGGCATCTGCATCAGGCTCGAGTAGTTCAGGGTTTTCTAGCCATGCTTCCATTGCTTGTGCGCGCCGCTCAAGGGTGCGTGCATCCTGATAACCATTGTCGATCATCCAGCGCAGTAGCGTGATGTTTGACTTGAAGTATTCCATGATGGGTTCTTTGCCAAGACGGATGCTGCATCCACCTGCCGAGCGCTCTGCGGAGGCATCTGATATCTCGAACGCCTGTTCTACCTTCAAGTCAGGTAAACCTTCGATTTCGAGAATGCGTCCGGAGAAAATATTTTTCTTACCTTTCTTAGCCAAGGTTAGATCCCCACTCTTAAGAGCTGCATAAGGAATTGAGTTGACTAAATCGCGTAGCGTAATGCCTGGCTGCATCTCGCCCTTGAATCGAACTAATACTGACTCTGGCATGTCTAGAGGCATAACCCCGGTCGCCGCCGCGAAGGCAACAAGACCAGAACCCGCTGGGAATGAAATGCCGATAGGGAAGCGGGTATGAGAATCGCCTCCGGTGCCTACGGTATCAGGCAACAGCATTCTGTTGAGCCAAGAGTGGATAATGCCGTCGCCTGCGCGTAGCGAGACGCCGCCTCGGGTCTGAATGAAATCTGGAAGCGTGTGTTGAGTTTCGATGTCGACTGGTTTCGGGTAGGCAGCGGTATGGCAGAAGGACTGCATTACCAGATCCGCTGAGAAGCCAAGGCAAGCTAGGTCTTTCAGCTCATCACGTGTCATGGGGCCAGTTGTATCTTGACTGCCCACAGTGGTCATCTTCGGCTCACAGTAGTCTCCTGGACGCACGCCGTCGATACCACAGGCTTTGCCTACCATCTTCTGTGCGAGGGTAAAGCCCTTGTTTGTTATCGCTCCTGTTACAGGGGTTCGAAATATCGTCGAAGGCTCCAGCTTCAATTCTTCGCGAGCACGTTGTGTGAGGCCGCGTCCGATAATCAATGGAATACGACCGCCGGCTCGAACTTCGTCGAGTAAAACTTCTGTTTTCAATTCGAATTCTGAAATCAGATCGCCGCTTTCATGATTAGTAATACGGCCTGTGTATACGTCAATATCGATGATGTCGCCGGAATTTAGATTGTCGACTACTGTCTCGATTGGCAGGGCGCCGGCATCTTCCATCGTATTGTAGAAAATTGGAGCAATGTTGCCTCCGATGCAGATTCCCCCATCTCTCTTGTTAGGGATGTAAGGCATGTCGTCGCCGATGTGCCATAACACTGAGTTCGTGGCTGATTTACGTGACGAGCCAGTTCCCATTACATCGCCAACAAGCGCAACTGGATGACCAGTCAGCTCGAGTTCTTTGATTTGTTCTTCGGCATTGCTTACGCCGTCTCTCGGATTCTTGTACATCGCCTGAGCGTGTAGGGGGATGTCTGGGCGTGACCAGGCGTCCTGTGCCGGTGAAAGGTCGTCGGTATTTGTTTCTCCGGGAACTTTAAAGACAACGGCAGTGATCTTGTCTGAGAGGTCTGGTTTGTTGGTAAACCATTCTGCGTCGGCCCAAGACTGTAGGACGCGTTGTGCCTCAGAATTACCGGCTTTAGCCTTCTCAGCTACGTCGTGAAAAGCATCAAACATTAATAGGGTATGACAAAGCTCATCGGCAGCAGCGGCGGCCAGAGTGTCGGAGTCCAACAGCTCCACAAGAGTCGAGATGTTGTAGCCGCCCAGCATTGTGCCGAGTAATTTGACGGCTAGCAGCTGATCGATAAGTGGCGATTTAGCTTCGCCTTTGGCTACGGCGGAGAGAAAGCCAGCCTTAACATAGGCGGCCTCATCAACACCGGCTGGTACACGGTTGGAAAGCAGATCGAGAATAAATTCTTCTTCGCCGGCGGGTGGTGACTTTAATAGCTCAATAAGTCCTGCAACTTGTTCTGCAGATAATGGCTTGGGGACTATGCCTTGCTCGGCGCGTTCCGCTACGTGTTTTCTGTAAGCTTCTAACAAAGTTCTATCCTCTTCGATTCAGTGCTGTTAGTGAAATAAATCGACCGGCGTTACAGTGTGATCGATGTGATTATAAAAAATCACTTAACAGGGATGTCATGTTGCAAATGGTTTGGCCTGCCTATTGCTTGGGAATCCTTGCTAACGAGTGTTGCAAATCATCTCGGCTTGAGAGGGGGCAGGAGCCTAAAAAGTGCGCGTAGTCTACTGTAAAATCAGGTAAAAATCCAGTTGGTGCGTAGCTAGAAAGAGGGCTTTCTAATGCTGTTGAGGAGTATGTGATTGCTCTTTAGCGCCCGTAGATTGTGCGCGAAGTAATCTTGCAGACAGTTTACAATTGAAACAATCTTGTTAAAGTCTCTGCCTGTATTCCGATTAACCCATGCACTATCGCGTTAACACCATGGCCGTAGTTAAAACCCCCTGTCTTGGAATTTGCTCTACAACCTCTTTGGGGGATGTCGTGTGTCGTGGCTGTAAGCGTTACTCTTTCGAAGTGATCGATTGGAATGGCTACGACACCGAGGCAAAGTCGGCAGTATTGAGTCGTATCGAGAGGCTCAGTACACAGATTCTAGAGAATAAGCTGCGAATATTTTCGGAGCCGCTTCTGAGGGCGGGCTTGGATCGTTTCCACATTCCCTACGACGAATCGCTATCGGCCTATTGTTGGCTGCATAACCTGCTAAAGAAGGGGCACAATCGTGTGGAGAGTCTAGAGGAATATGGTGTCTATGCGCTGGGTAGCTATGCAGGTATGCCGCTGCCCCAGTTGTGCGAAATCATAGAGAATGAATTGCTGTTACTTAGTGAGGCGCATCATGCGCGTTATTTTTCAGCAACGAAACTCGGTAGCAAAGATCGCTCATAGCTGAGCTGTCAGAGTGGAAATTTTTCGAGCCGTAGCCCATCGTCATCTATCTCAGCAAACCATCCATGCTTGTCCCAATCCCCCAGCACTACTCTTTGAGCCTGATCTGAGTCCAGTTCCAATTCGTGAATATGCGGTCGGTGAGTGTGGCCATGTATCATTAAATTCTGCGAAGTCGCCCGCAGCCGCTGCTTAACGGCGGGAAGATTCACGTCCATGATTGCATTTTCTTTGTTGGCAGTCGCTTGTTGGCTTTGCTGTCTAGCTTGATCGGCAAATGCTCTGCGCTCATCGAGGGATTTGCTGAGGAAATCCTTTTGCCAGGAATCTTGGCGCACTGTATCGCGAAATTTTATGTATTCAACATCATCTAAGCACAGATCATCCCCATGCAGGACTATGGCAGGGCCGATGGCAGTGTCAATAATTGTGGAATCAGCAATGAGCGTAGCGCCACAGGTAGCTGCATAGGCAGGGCCTAGCAAAAAGTCACGATTGCCATGGAGGATAAAAATATCTGACCCAGCAGCATGAAAGCTATGTAGCGCATCCGCTACCGTCGAGTTCAGTTCAGTCTCATCGTCATCACCGATCCACGCCTCAAATAGATCGCCGAGGATGTAGAGCGCACTGCAGCAGTCCGCGTTTCTGTCGAGAAACGCGAGCAGTGCGGCTGTGATATCTGGCCTATCTTGTTCCAGGTGTAGATCAGAGATGAGCAGAATTCTGCTAGACAAGGTTAGTCTTCTTCGTTGACTACGACTGATTCGATGATTATCTCGTCCACCGGCACATCTTGATGGCCGCCCATTGAGGTGGTCTCACATTCTTTTAGCTTGTTAACCACGTCCATGCCGTCTGTTACTTTGCCAAAAACTGCATAGCCCCAACCTTGGTCGGTCTTGCTGCTGTGGTTCAGGAAGTGATTGTCGCCCACATTGATAAAAAACTGTGATGTGGCGGAGTGGGGCACTGCCGTTCTTGCCATTGCCAGGGTGCCGATTAGGTTGTTCAGGCCATTGTCTGCTTCGTTCTCGATGGGGGTTCCATTGTCTTTCTGCTTCAGGCCGGACTCGAAACCACCGCCTTGAATCATGAAATCGTTGATAACACGGTGAAAGATAGTGCCATCGTAGAAGCCGGACTTGGCATACTGCACGAAATTAGCGGCCGAAATGGGTGCTTTGTCGAAATCGAGTTCTACGGTAATTGCGCCGTAGTTGGTGTTTATTGTGATCATGTCTACTACCTGTTGAGTGAAGCTTGAATCTTACTGCTACGTCTCGCTCATAAATGGGCGAGATTGAGTAAGGGAGATGCCGAAAATAAGGCAATTAAACCCAGTGTCCTACTTGCCGGGGAAACTTTTTGTTATGGCAATGCAGAAAACGCTATAATAAGGCTTTTACGCGCGCCACGACAGTCTCAGTTTCAGATTGAAGTGCATAAACCGCAGAGATAGAAGAACCCTCGCAATGACAGATCAAAAATCCGCTAGCACCACGCTTGATGGGGCTGACGATAGCAGCACTTCGTCTAATTTCATTCGCAACAAGATTGCGCATGATCTCAAGGAGAATAAGCATGGTGGGAGAGTGCACACTCGATTCCCGCCTGAGCCGAATGGCTATCTGCATATCGGTCATGCAAAGTCTATTTGCTTAAACTTTGGTGTGGCCGCCGAGAATTCGGGCCTTTGTAATCTTCGCTTCGATGACACAAATCCAGAAAAGGAAAGTCAGGAGTATGTTGATGCTATCAAGAGCAATATCTCCTGGTTGGGATTTCAATGGAATGGCGATGAGCGTTACTCCTCGAACTATTTCGAAAAATTGTATGAGTTCGCGATCCAGCTCATCGAGTCGGGCAAGGCCTACGTTTGCGACCTAAGCGCTGCCGAGGCACGGGAATATCGCGGTTCATTAACAGAGCCTGGTCGGAATAGTCCCCATAGGGATCGTTCCATTGAAGAGAATAAAGAGCTATTCGCGCGTATGCGAGCTGGCGAATTTGCCGATGGCGCCTGCAGTCTGCGCGCGAAAATAGACATGGCCTCGCCTAACATCAATATGCGTGATCCTGTTTTGTATCGTATCAGGCATATAGTGCATCATCAGACCGGTTCGAAGTGGTGTATCTATCCGACTTACGACTATACCCACTGCTTATCAGATGCGATCGAAGGCATTACTCACTCGCTATGTACGCTCGAGTTCGAAGATCATCGTCCTCTCTATGACTGGATACTGAATAGCCTAGATATTGCATCCATAGCAGCGGCGAGTGACTTGGCCAACACGGATAGTGACTATGTGCTGCCTGAGCAGACCGAATTCGCGAAGTTGAAACTAAATTACACCATCGTCGGCAAGCGTCAGCTCAAGGAGATGGTAGAGACGAATGTCGTGGAAGGTTGGGATGACCCACGTATGCCGACACTGGCCGGAATGCGCAGAAGAGGCTTTACCGCCGCTGCCATTCGAAATTTTTGCGAGAGTGTTGGTGTGGCGCGTAGCGACAGCGTCGTCGATCTAGGCATGTTGGAACACGCGATTCGAGACGACTTGGACAAGACTAGCCCCAGAGCGATGTGTGTGTTGAATCCGCTCACCGTTGTATTGACGAATCTGCCGGATGAGCATCTCGAGAATCTCAGCATGGCAAATCATCCAAAGAATGAAGAGATGGGCCGGCGCACAGTTCCTCTCACCAAGCGAGTCGTGATAGATCGGTCGGATTTCGAAGAGGTTCCTCCGCAGGGTTTCAAGCGACTGACTGCAGGAGGCGAGGTGCGCTTGCGCGGCGCCTATGTGATTAAATGTGATGATGTGATTAAGGATGACGCTGGAAATATCATCGAGCTGCATTGCAGTGTCGATCTCGATACGCTCGGGAAGAAACCAGAAGGACGCAAGGTGAAAGGTGTAGTCCACTGGGTGTCCGAAACTAAGGGGATAGCTTTGAGTGTGCGGCTGTATGATCGATTGTTTACTGTTGAGAATCCGGAAAGCAAAGACATCGAAGATTTCCGCGAATGCCTGAACGAAGATTCATTGAATGAGCTGACGTCTTGCCTCGCGGAACCGGCAATAATGGAAGAGGGCGCATCACCGCGCTATCAATTCGAGAGAGAAGGCTACTACTGTCTTGACGAGAAAGCGTCGACTGAGAATGCGCGCATTTTTAATCGAACCATCACCCTGCGTGATTCATGGTAGGCCGATAGCCTATCAAAAAGAGAAAACAGAGAAAAATAAAGAGTATTCCGTGCTAACTATTTACAACAGCCTTACGCAAACTAAAGAAGAATTTAAGCCAATCAATGATGGTAAGATCGGCATCTATGTTTGCGGGATAACGACCTACGATTATCTGCATCTGGGCCATGCGAGAATGATGGTGGCTTTCGATGTGGTGACGCGCTATCTGCGTGCGCGCGGCTTTGAAGTGAACTACGTGCGAAACATTACCGACATTGATGACAAGATTCTAAATCGTGCTAGTGAGAATGGTGAGCTATTCTCAGATCTAACTGATCGATTTATCGCAGCCATGCATGAGGATGAAGCTGCATTAGCAGTACTTCCACCGGACATAGAGCCGCGTGCGACAGGGCACATCAGCGAAATTGTCGATATGGTTAAGCTGCTCATAGAAAAAGACATGGCTTATAGGGCTGATAATGGCGATGTCTATTTCTCGGTCATGAATTTTCCGGATTATGGAAAACTGTCCAAAAAGAAGATGGATGAACTGTTGGACGGTGCGCGCATTGAAGTAGGGGAACTGAAGAAGGATCCCAGAGATTTTGTGTTATGGAAGTCATCTCCAGATGATGGCGTTGGTTGGGACTCTCCTTGGGGTTATGGCAGACCTGGCTGGCATATCGAATGTTCAGCCATGTCGACTTGCTGCCTCGGTGACAATTTCGATATTCATGGTGGTGGTTCGGATTTACTTTTCCCTCATCATGAGAACGAAGTTGCGCAATCAGAAGCGGCAACCGAGACGCGTTTCGCGAATGTGTGGATGCACAATGGCCCGCTACGTGTCGATAACGAGAAGATGTCAAAGTCGCTAAATAATTTCTTTACCGTGCGGGAGATTCTGGAAGACTACGATGCCGAAGTAGTTCGCCATCTATTGATCGCGAGTCATTATCGCAGTCCGATTAATTATTCCGAGCAGAGTTTGCAGCAATCCACCAGCGTCTTAGAGCGTTTCTATAATTGCTTGAAAGGTTTGGATGTCGCGAATGCGAAGTCGCTAACCAATAGCCGTTTTGAGAAGGCGTTCTTCGCGGCGATGGACGATGATTTCAATACGCCGGAAGCGTTTAGTGTTCTCTTCGAGATGGTAAAGGAGATCAACAAGAATAAGGAGGCTGACCCAAATCTCGCGAATCAACTCGGTGCCTTACTGGTGCGGCTCGCCAATCTGCTAGGCATCTTACAGAGCACGCCTGAGGAATTTCTGCGTAGCAATGTTGCTACGGATGTTGACGAAGCGGAGATAGATCAGCTTATCGCGGCCCGAAAACAGGCCCGTGCAGACAAGGACTGGGCGCGAGCCGATGAGATACGAGATCAATTAACGGCGATGAAAGTTGTCGTGGAAGATACTGCAGATGGCAGTGGCTGGAGAATCGAGCGCTAGTTAGTCCGTTTGTTTCGTCTGAAACTCCCGCGACATCGTGTCTTTAGCTGAAAACCAATGGAATCAAGCATTGACTGGTTCCATCGACGTGAGTATTATTCCGTCCTCTCGAAAACGAAGCGTTTTCGAGAATGTAAGACCCATTATCGGGGTATAGCGCAGTCTGGTAGCGCGCTTGCTTTGGGAGCAAGATGTCGGGAGTTCAAATCTCTCTACCCCGACCAATTTCGTTGGTTCACGCATGTGAATCAACAGCGCGGATCCACACGATTCCTTGAATCACCGCCGTTTAGCGTTCAATGGTGACTGTAGCTCAGCTGGTAGAGCCCTGGACTGTGACTCCGGTGGTCGCGGGTTCGAACCCCGTCAGTCACCCCATTATTTACCGTCACCCCCTTTTTTAATCCTCAATCGAACTAAAACTTGTGCTGTGCAGGTTTGATTCTGTAATTCGGCCCTGTTTTTAAGCCTTATATCCTTAAACCCTATATAGTTAAACTCAGCTAGTTAAATGTTAAACAGTTGATAGAATCTCGCCATGTCAGAGCAGAAAACCAAAACTATCAATGGTGCTCCCACGCCACTATCGTCCTTAAACGTGGATCAGCCCAGCTTGTTGGAAGATTCAAGCACCGGACCGCTTGCCCGTTTATCCAAAATCTACCGCCGGCTAAACGATGTGATGTCTGGGATGTACACCGGAGTAGGCTGCGCCGGAACCCCCCATGAACATCACCATTTCGACGAGCCGCTGAATGGCAAGAACTCTAAAGATTGAAGCAATTCCACCCATACGCGTACTACTAATGGTCAGCCAGTCGAATTCGTGTAAAATACACGCCGATTCGCCAGAGCCCGCATTGTTTCAAACAGCTCAGCAAATCAATCGCGCCCGTAGCTCAACCGGATAGAGCACCGGCCTTCTAAGCCGGGGGTTGCAGGTTCGATTCCTGCCGGGCGCGCCATATCTAGATTTAATATCTATAAAAATCAATTACCTAAGCAGAAAATCTTCCTCCACCGTATACATAAGCGTATACATATTTGTGATTGAGGTAAGATATGGTTTTACTTGCTCTAGGTGCATTCAACGTGTCTGTTAAATATCTGTTTAAGCCAAAAGGTCGTCGTACTTGGCACTATCGCCGACACGTTCCTTCCAGTGTAAAAGCTCACTACGCTCAGCCCCACATACTCAAGTCTCTGCAGACAGAAGATGATGTTAAAGCCGCTAAATTGGCAACAGAACTTAACCGACGCTTTGAAGAGGAATTTAGTCGTCTAGAACGCGGACTGCCTAAAACTCTCGCGCAGCCAACTTACGAGTTAGCCCTAGAGAAGCTTAATACCTTTGGGCTGTATCGAAACGCTATAAATGATCAGAGCGCGCCTGCAGACATAGCAACAGATTTTCTCGACCACATGGAAGACAAGCTGAGAGCTAATGTGCCAAAGGAGCAGTTCGAAGCTATTTGGTACAAGGGTGAGGCTGTACCGGAAGGTCTTATGGAAGCTGTTGACTCAGCAGCTCTGGAGTTAGTGCAGGGCAAATACAGGCCCAGAGCCTCCTTTTACGCGGATAGCTATATAAGCCTGCGCGGTCGTACAGAGGACAAAAAGTTTGTTAACGACGCTAAACGGGCATTAAAGTGCTTACTAGAGTTCTTGCCTGACAAGCCTCCCGGCGATTACACAAGAGCAGACGTTAGGAGGTTGGTCAGTTGCCACTTAGACAAAGGCGACGTTAAAACCGCAACACTCCATAGACGGATTACCATTCTAAGAGCAATGTTTAACAAGGTTGCAAAAGAGCATGAGCTTAAAGCTGATATGTTGCATCCATTCAATGACTTCACCGTGCCCGGATTGCGCGAAGATGCAAAAGAAAGACAAGACTTTAGCACCGAAGAGCTAGCTATTCTTAGACAAGCTATTGCGCAGAGAAAGCCGCAGATACAATCTCTAGCGCATCTCATGCTTGAGACAGGCCTAAGAGTTAACGAGTGTTGCGGACTTAAAGTCGAAGACGTTGTACTTGACGCGGAAACGCCTTATGTCATTGTGCAGAAGAACCCATTCAGAAGATTAAAGACTACGAGTAGTCGCCGATACATACCGCTCGTCGGTGTAGCCTTGAATGCCATGACGCGTGAGTGTGAAGGCAAAGAGTTTAAGGAATGGATATTCCCGTCCTACATAGACGAAGCAGCGCAGACTACCAAAAACACCTCGGCATCTGCAGCGGTTAACAAGCGTATAAGGGCCGTGTTAGGGCAGGGTGCGCCTACTTGCCATAGCTTCAGACACTCTTTTAACTCAAGGCTAAGAAACGTAGAGTGTCCTAAAGACATCAGAGACGAGCTAGGCGGATGGGCAAGCAGCGTGTCAGACAGATACGGCTCGCCTGCCGATAT